>Ga0180732_1000648_pt1 | contig 27260 bp, 37 predicted proteins | sample KR11_01MetaG_FD_148674 | JGI IMG/M metagenome (GOLD analysis project Ga0180732, IMG submission 148674) | Groundwater microbial communities from the Olkiluoto Island deep subsurface site, Finland - KR11_0.1 MetaG | ecosystem: Environmental > Aquatic > Deep subsurface > Groundwater | place... | reverse complement strand
AAAAAAATATTGGATAGAAATTGTAAATAGTGATAAACATATAGTATTTACTATAACAGAAAAACAAACATCAAAAGTCATAGGTGAAATTCGTGCCAGTAACATTAATCAGTATCATTCAGCAGAAGTAGGACTTTGGATTACTCCTGAGAATAGACATAAAGGATATGCCTCTGAATCACTTCAATTACTGCTTGAATTTATATTTGGAAGAGCAAACATAAACAGAATAGAAGCACAGATCGCTTCTACAAATAAAGATTCAGTTAAATTCTTTACTAAAAACCAGTTTAAATGTGAAGGTATATTAAGAGAAGCTACATATTATAATTTTGAATATCATAATATTATTGTTATGTCAATGTTAAAACAAGAATACATCGATTCTAAAGAAAAGTCTTCACTGAAAAAGGAATAATAAAATAACTATATATAGGTTTAGGTTATATATAATATATTATGCAATCTATGGACAAATTCAGTATTGATTTATCTCTTAATGAAATAAAACGATCTATATCATATTTACAGGATAAAGTAGAAGCAATATCTAAGAATAAACAAGATATTGATATAAAAACATTTAAAGAAGATATATTAAAAGAATTACATAATATCCGAAAAGAAATAGATAAACAACCTGCTGGTTCTACATATGAAGTAAATTCTCTTCGATATAGTGTAGATAGTATCCAGAATACTCTTATAAATGAAGTATGTCCAGCTATATCTAATCAACCATCAGTTATAGATTTAGGTTTTCTATTCAATGGTTTAAATAAAAGCATTTCTGAGATCAGTAAAAAAGTATGTGAACTTGATACAAAATCATCAATAGATTCTACTATTATAACTGATATCAATACACAAATAAATAATGTATCAACACAATTAAATGATGTATCCACATCTATTACTAATTATTTTACAGATACTTCATCAACACCTTCTGTACTTATCAGTTACCCAACTTCAGGAACTGCAACTATTACTGAAGGAGATACTATATTTGATTTCCGGGAAGGTACTGCAACATATCCAGATGGAACTGTATATAATATGTCAGGTTCATCTGAAATAGGCACAGAAATATATATAAAAAGTTTTACAATATTCACTGATAGACCATTAGATATTTCAATCTTTGGAGTAACTTCAAATACAATCAGTATTCCATCAGGTTCATTTAGATTAAAAGAAGTTGAAATAACCAGAATAAAAGTACATGCATCTGGAGATACTAATATCTGGTTAAGTGGAAGTACTTCATCTGATGGTGCTCCAAATATATCGTTTTCATTTGGAGATTCAGATAGTATAGGTATGCCAAATACTATCATTGATGGCACAAAAACAGGTATATCAACAACAGCATCTCAGATAGTAACAGCATCTACTCCAATAAATAAAGTTGTTACTATAATCGTATTATCTTTAGGAACAGGAACATATATTGCAATTGGAAACGAAACATCACAATCAACACGATTAACTGCTATTGGAGATTCATATGATATAGATTATGTGGATAATTTAAATAAAGTATACTGCAAGACAGATTTAGGATCAACTTCTTCTATAAGTTATACAGGAGGATGATCTATAATGTCACGATATCAGCCTGCTGGAAGTTATAGTGAAACAGTATTGTATAAAGGTATAACTACATCTGATGGTATAGGTGGAGGCACTACATTAATAGATTCAGCATTAATTGGAGTGAATGATTTTGTTACTGATACTATTATAATAATACAATCCGGTGATTGCAGACGTGAAGTACGTGATATATCTTCGTTTACAAATGGTACAGGCACGATTACAGTAGTTACTGCATTCAGTGCTCAGATAGTATCAGGAGTAACTTTCGCAATAGTTGCACGTATGTCATCAGATGTAGAAGTTGCTGAATTACAGGCAGATATAGGTGATTTTTCTGCAAGAGCAAATGATAATTCATTACTTGATGTTATTGGATTACCAGATGTTGCAGGAAAAGATTTATATACTTGTCTTGTAACAGATAGATTAGATAATGCAACATATGGATTAAGTGCAATAGAAACATTAGTGGATGATTTAGAGACAAGAAGTATAACAAATGTATCTATGATGGAGTTCTGGGGAAATGTTGATGATATCATCACACTCACAACAGCAACTGCAAATGTAGATTTGCCAAACATCACAATAGCAGATATACCTGCAAATACTACAATAGTCAGAGTAATTGGTTTGATCAGGATTCGAGCAATAAATAATACAAGTGCATCAACCAATGCTATTAATGGAGCAGCGGTAATTAATGTTAAGAAATCAACTGGTGCATGGGCAACAGATGATGTCCTTCTTATAAATATCCCTGACAATGTATGGAACACATCAGCATCAACAAAAGAAGGCGGGATCACAATAAATGGATCAAATGATGCTGCATCAGAAGTAGATGCGAATGCAACATACAATCTACGGTTTAACGGGAATGTGTTCGTAGATGGAAATAACTTAGAACTCATAGACGTTAATGTAGGACTACATGTCTATTTCATACCCACATAAGTAAAAAAGGATATCACCATGTCTCCAATGCCACCTCCCCCATTACCACCAAGAAAACCATACATAATAGCTGGTAAAGTTCAGTATCATGGCAGTAATGTATCAGGTGCAAAGATATGGATAACAAACGAAACTGTGTCAGGCTCGCATTCATTAACTTCAACAGAAACAGACAGTAACTTTGCACATAACATAGCAAATGCTTCTGCATGGACAAATGGAAACATCATTCTTGTAGCAGCAACACACAATGGTAGACGAGGACAGAAAAGAGTAACTGTGAACTCTGCTCTGTTTGGTGAAGATATAGGAACGATTGCCTTAAAAGCTCATTGGGGATGTATGTCATGATCAACCTTGCGAACATTTCAGCATGGACAATAAATATTATTAGATTATTATTGATAATAATGATAGCTTTAAGTTTGGCTACACCTGTGATGGCTGATGTAGTGATAAACGGCAGCACTACACCATCATGGCAAAACACGAGTTTCGATAATACTACAATGAACGGACTTGATACTAATAATATTGTGATAGGGATACCATCAAGGAGTGCTGATTATTTCAATCGGGAGAACAGTACAAATTTAATCTATTGGTCTAATCCGAATACTTGGGCAGAAATAAACAATTCGATGTTGAGAATGAGATTAGCAGTTTCATCAACTTTAATTATATTTCAAAATCTTAGCTTAGACGCAAAGAATTATAGTATCAGTCTGGCATATAAAGACATTGATACTGTTACAACAACCTCAATAATATACGTTTCTTTTTATCTTGATTCTTATTCTGCTCCTACCTCTTCGCCGCAAATTGAATTAAGAGAAGGTTCTTCATATATTTATTCAGGATGGACTAATGGAACTTATACCTCTCCAAATTGGTATAAAGATATTGGAATAGATTTGAAAAATAGTTCGTACATTTTTTCTATTAATGGTACTAACGTAAGTGTGTACCAGAACAACGTTTATATTGGATTTATTGATAATTGGGGAACATCGGCACCAACAAATGGCACTGTATCACTAAGTGGGGGTAATTATGGTAACGGAATCTATATTGACAATTTCAGAGTTTCAAATACTACATCAGGAAACCTGACCGCATGGCACGATAGTGGAAGCGGGAACGAAGTATATCAAATAGATGTCAATGCTTCCGGTGACACAAATGCAAATTATTCATCATTCTACAGAACGAATGGAACAGGTGCATGGACGGCAATCGGAACGCCAAACAGCACATCGAATCAAAGCATTACACTCAGCACAAAGTATCAGAACACTGACGTTAAGGTCGAACTGTACGGCAATACCACGCTCACACCTGAACTCATGCAAATCACTTTCTGGACGCAGGCAGTAAGCGCAGGAGCACAACCGAACATCACTTCATGGGGCAACAACAAAACAAACAATGTCTCACTATCATTATCTGTTAATGTCAGTGAAGTCGTGAATTTCAATGCAACTGCAAATCAAACCATAACAACGTGGAACTGGTATAAAGATGATATTGATCAAAACATAAATTATAATAATATAACATTAAATTGGAATTCGTCTGGAAATAAAACAGTTAAGGTAAATGCTACAAATTCTAATGGAACATCAAATACTATTCAATGGAATATATCAATATCAACCACTGGATGTAATGCTTACACTTTTGTTAATGTCGGTGATTCAATTCAAACATCAATAAATAACACTTGTGCTACTGGTGGTGACATAGAGATAGCATCTGGGACATTCAATATCTCAAGTCCTATAAATATATCTAACGCATATCAAAATGTGTCTTTGTATGGACAAGGCATGGATACAGTAATCAATGTAACTACAGGAAACACACACGGAATAGTTGTAAATCATGAATATTTACCAGACGATGATCCGTATACAGGATTAGAATATATGAATGTATCAATTTCTAACCTAAAAATAATTGGCAACGGAAAAGCCACGGGTGGTGAAGGTGATGGTAGTTGTATAAGTATGGGTGAGGTTTCTAATATTACAATTAGTAATGTAAATGTCTCAAATTGTTATTGGGGTATTGCATTCGGTGGAGCTAAAGATTATGCGCCTTATAGTCCGGGTAATACTATCGGCAGAAATATGACTATTCAGAATTCTACAATCACACAAAACATAAATGGTATATGGAGCGGGTTCTGGACTACCGCAACAATAAAGAATAATTCGGTAAGTCACTCACTAAGTTGGAACATGGGGTTTAATGCAGCAAATAATAATTTTACGGTATCCGATAACGTAATAGATGATTCCGGTAATAGTGGGATATCGTTGTATTCAGATTCCAATTATGGAATTGTAAGAAATAATACAATAACCAATGCTGGCTCGGAAGGTATAAAATTATTGGGTTCTCATGATACGTTGGTCGAAAACAATACAATAACAACAACCTATTGGTCAGCAATACGGCTTAAAAATGATTATCCTAATAATGGTACTATAATCAAAAATAATATCTTATATGGAAATTGTTTAGCAACCTGTATTACAGGAGATGGCACAAATGGATACGCTATCGTAATTGACCCTCCAAACACACTTCCAGAAACCTACACCGAACAAATTACAATAACTGGGAATACCATATTTAACAATGGACAGGGTGGAATCTTTAGTAATGTTAATAAAACAACATCAACTATAAAAAACAATATTATTGTAAACAATAGTGCGTATGGAATACGAGCAAAAAATGGAACTATTATATTAAACACATATAATGATATATGGAATAATACGTTAGGAAGTTATGATGGCAATACATCATCTGGAATAGGTGATATTTCCTTAAATCCATTATTCAACAGCACATCAATTTTTGATTTTCACCTCAAATCCCAGGCAGGCAGATGGAACGGAACAGGATGGCAGAATGATACAGTAACCTCACCAGCCATAGATATGGGTGACCCAACATCTGATTATTCTCTTGAACCTGCTCCAAATGGTGGAAGAATCAACATGGGTGCTTACGGAAATACTATCTATGCGAGCAAAACATATACTGCTACAACGTACATCATTTCAGTTCCAGCAAACTCATGGGGAATGTTCAATAACTGGTCAAAGAACACCAATTTCTCAAGCATAGCCAGCAATGAATCAAATGATGTAGCATTCACATTCTATAACGTGACCACAGGTGAATGGGAACAATACACACCTGGATACTCATGGAATGCAGATTACACCATCAATAAGAACTACAGCGTACTTGGGTTCTTCAATGCCCAGACAACCATCACAGCAACCACAGTAACACCCTGGAATACCTCGATCACCGAAGGCTGGAACATGCTGTACCTGATGGGAACGACCAACCAGACATTGACAGCAATATGCACCAACATGGTAAACTGCACTGACATCTACTATTATAATTCAACCACTAATGACTATGTAAGCACTGGTACGGATACTATACAACCAAACCAGGGTTTTATAGCATACGTGAACCAGACGGGAATGTGGATAAGAACCAGCATCTAACAAAAGCTGGCAAAACAATAGAGAAGAAGGATAAAATGACAAGAATAAAAGGAATAATAATAGCAATATCGATAATAATATTGCTTGCATCGACATCGACTGCATATGTACCACGTGAGTACCAGACAAGTCCATTTATGTCAGATTATGATGTATACAAAGTGAGCCTGAAGCATATTGGAGAGAAGTGGGCAGACAGTAACATGGAAGATATGATGAAATGGTACGGAAGACCAAGATGTTTACCATGTCTTGATGCATCAATGGAAAGAAGAAAAGCCATTGAAGAAAAGAATTCATTAAAACCAATAGTTAAAGTACAGAAACTACCGAAGATTAGTGTAGTTAAGAAATGAAGTAGATGAAGTTTCGTTTCTTTCTTCTTTTTCAGTGAAGACTTTGTTTTGAGGAAGGAGGGAATGGGATGTTGGTGTATGGAAGATGTTTATCTTTTGTATGAAATGAACAACTTTTATACTTATCTATTGTATTTTTAGTACTTTCATCTAAATCATATTCTAATTCATTGCAGAAGTCTTCTATAGACATAATATATACATTATCTGGGGATTCTTTATTCCATCTTCCATATTGATGTTGTTTAAAAGTATCACTTACCACTACTATCCATAATTCATCAAGATATTTATAATAGTCTTTTTTAGACCATTTACGATATACTGTAGAATTACATTCACAATTAGTTACATCTATACCTATTCGTTTATTAGTACTGCATACAAATTCTATGACGTTTCCTTTGGATAATTTTACATTCTTTTTGGGTAAATCTAATTCCATAGTGTTGCAATAATTACATAATATATCATATACTATTTTTTCTGTATGTTTGCCTCTTCTAGTAACATATGAAGCTAATAATATTTTATAGTTCCTGAAATAATTATATGGAATATTAAGTATTTTTTGATACTTAACTAATCCACCATATTCATTAATAGCACTATATAATTTAGATTCATTGATGTTGTTTAAATCCATTCTTGAAGGAAAGTATCCTAATTTTTTTATTATTTCTTTGAGTTTGTTTAATATTACTTCTTCATTCCAATACCCATTACTTTCTTTTTGGATATCATAACCCAATGCCTTTCTGAAAAAGTTTATATCACCATTTTTATATATACCACCAACTAAATCTTGTCTTTTCATTGCAATCAACTCTACATGACTTGGAAAATGTCCGATTTGTTTTGATATTTGTGTTAATTCATTAATTATATTATCTATAGTCCAGTAGTTATCAGGTTTTTGTATTGGTTTATAGTTCATTTCCATACATATCTTAATAAGTCCTCCAGATGTGTCAATTCCTCCTATCAAGCTTCCTTTATTTAAAGTTTTGAGTTCTTCTATAGTAGGAAAATGCCCAATTATATTTATTATATTGGTTAATTCATCATATATTTTTTCTTTAGTCCAATAGTTATTCGGCATTCGGTTATACTCATATCCCATTAATAGACGATATTTAAAAAAACCTCCAGTACGAGTTATTGCTGTAACTAAATATGTTTTATTAATTTTTCTTAAATAGGTATGTGTTGGAAAATCGTGTAATTCTAAGATAACATCAGTAAGTTCTTTAATTATATTCTCTTCAGTCCAATATCCATTTGGTAATCTATCTAATTTATATCCCAGAATCTTACGAAATTTATTTAGTCCTCCTTTCTTTTTAATTACTGAGACCAATCCACATAGATTCTTTGATTTCAAGTCTTTTTGTGTAGGAAACTGTCCTATATTATCTGCTACTTTTTTTAATTCAGTTAATATATTTTCTTCTGTCCAATATCCATAACATTTCTTAGTTGTTTTATAGTCTTCCATATAGTATCAGCAACTTATAAATAGATGTTAAACAATATATACTTTACTCCTTCAAATAGTTATAGTATCAGCAATACTAATTTTATTGAAGGAGTGTTACATTTATATACTTTTAAGTTGAATATAATATGTCTATAATATCTTTTAGTAAAGATGTTGTAAGAAAGAAAGAAAGACAAAGGTGAATAAATAATATGGCAATGTATCAAAAGGAATTTGTCCCTGTTGTAAAAATGGGTGAAAACTATTCAATTATAACCGCCCAAGGAACAGAAAAGTATTTCGAATGTGTATATGTTGAAGGATTACCCCCTTCATTGGACTTAATATACGACGGTGGTTCTCTTGCTTCAGGAGCTACTGATAGTGCAAACAAAATCACAATCACCGAAATGGAAGGATCCGCGAAAACAGAAACTGACATCAGTGAAGTGTTTCAGTTAAGAATGAGAATTCTCGATGATACGATGATTGTGGTGAAGCTCCCGGCGGCACAATCGAAGTGGAAGACACGAAATGATGAGATTAGAATGGACTTCAACACCGAGATATATGATCCAACACTTGCTACAACCGAAACATATATTTATGAAGACGATACTATATATATAGATATATATAATCCAACAAATTATACTCTTAGTCAAACAAGGATAGCATTTTTCGGATGGCGCATCGTCGGTAGACAGCTATCCAAAGCCCCAGAGAAATACACCAGATTAGTGGCAACAGGATTCAGCCGCTAAACAAAGTCTTCACTGAAAAAAATAGATAGCATCTTATGAATAATACATCTTCTGATGACATAGATTATAAAAACCATATAGATACATCTATTCCAGAAAAAGGATATAAACCTATTCCTATAGATAAAACAGATATAGTAATAAGTATTCTAAAAGAAATAAAAGATGCTATTTCTTTTTCAGGACAATCAGAAAGAACAAAATATTACAACAAATCAGGAACTTCTACAGTTGCAGTAACATCAGTTCCTTCTATTAGTAGTTCATTATATACAAAAGAACCAATATATAACACTATAGGACGAAAAGCAGAAAAATTATATATTATAAACAGAGGTCCAGGGAATTTATATGTTCGTGCTTCATATATAGAAGGAGAACTATTTACTGATGAAATACATATTAAAGAAGATGAATATATAATACTAAAAAATGTATATGAATTAAGACATCGATCAGATACAATTAATTTATCATATACTGTTGCTGAATATGAAATCGGAAGTTCTAATACTATAATAAAAGGTACAGACGGTAATGATTTACAGATTATTTCGGTAGACAGTAATGGCAATATGATTGCTTTAATTAAAGGTGAATATAATGGCACCTTAAAAACAGTTGCAGTTGATTCAGTAGGATTAATGCAAACAGATGTTAGTAAAGCAGAAAAAATAGAAATAGTATCAACTATATCTACTACAAACTTCACAGAAGCAATAGCAATGTATGCACAGGAAACAGAAAATATTACAGGATTATCAAGTAATAGATATATGGTCAGAGCAGTAAACATTCAATCAATACAACCATTGAAATATAGATTAATCTTCTGGGGAAAAGATACATTTGATGATACTGATCTCGAAGTAGATAGTTATATTGATGATGTTGAACTAGATATGACTTCTTCACCTACATTCAGAATAAATAACACTAATCAATATCTATTAAATGTTGGAGGAATGGAAATATTATATGAAGATTATGATAGTACAAATGAATTGCATATCAGCTTACAGAACCTATCTGCTACTTCAAAAATTGCAGGTGTATTAGGAGCCGTTCAGATAGATATAAAGATGTCACCAAGGTTATAAATAATACAATAATAAATAAGATAGTTATATATAATGAATAAACAATATACTACTAATAGATAAACCAATAACAACAATAGAGATAAATATGTGTTCAATAGTAAAAAATATAATACAAACGGATAAAGATATTCATTTCACACAAGAAATATTACAAAATAATTGTGAAAATGAAATATTAAATCTGCCAACAAATAAATGTGTAATAGATGGTGTGTCAATTCAATCTAAACAGCCTCTAAAATATAGATTAATAATATTTGGGAACAACTATTTCAACAACTCAAATATGAACATTGAAAAATTCATTGGATCAATCGAACTTGATCTGACACAATCTTCAACATTCAGAATAAATAATTCTAACCAGTACAGATTAAATTCAGAAGACTTAAGAATATTTTATCAAGATTATAATGAAACTAATAAACTATATGTATCACTTATGAATATGTCAACTACACCAAAAGTGAATGGTATAGATGGAGAAATTCAAATTAACATTAAGATAAGTCCAAGGTTATAAATATGCAAAAAGGAAGTGGTTAATATTCCAAAAGAAGAAACAATCCAACAAATAAAAATAAGAAATGTTATTGGTGAAAAAGAAGATTTACCTTCATTAAGTCCACGTGTTTCATTAGCAAGTAGAATAAGAGCATTAACAACTAAATTTTTTGGTGTTCCACAATTAATTCATTTATACGGAGCATTAGGATTAAATAAAACATTAACACTAACTAACAATGAAATATTATCATTATTCTCAGATGGAACATATTTATATGCAGGCTTAAACACTCATCGAATTGTAAAAATTGATTTAGCAACATTCACTGAAGTGAGTACATTAACACTTACAGATGATGGAGCTTCAGTTTATTCATTATTCTCAGATGGAACATATTTATATGCAGGATTATATCATAATTATGGAAGAATTGTAAAAATTGAGTTATCAACGTTCACTGAAGTAGATACCTTAACATTTTCAGCAAGTTCAGAAGTTGTACGTTCGTTATTCTCAGATGGAACATATTTATATGCAGGAATAAGTAAAGATCCTGGTGAAATATTAAAGGTTAATTTATCAACATTCACTGAAGTGAGTACATTAACACTTACAGCAGGAAAATCATACCCACATACATTATTCTCAGATGGAACATATTTATATACAGGAACTGAATCTGGACATGTAGTAAAAATCGATTTATCAACATTTACTGAGGTAAGTTCAATATTAATTTCAGGAAGTGTACCATATGTACGTTCGTTATTCTCTGATGGAACATATTTATATGCAGGAATATTTACAATTCCAGGTAGAATATCAAAAATTGATTTATCAACATTTACCGAAGTGAGTACATTAACACTTACAGCATCAGATGAATATGTAACTTCAATATTTTCTGATGGAACATATTTATATGTAGGAACATATTCATTACCTGGTAGAATAGTAAAAATCGATTTATCAACATTTACTATAATAAGCATAATAATATTTGAAGTAAATGAAGATTTTGTAAGAGCAGTATTCTCAGATGGAATATATTTATATGCAGGATTATACACATCACCTGGAAAGGTAATTAGAAAATATATAATTCCATCTAATGATCAACATCAAAGAAAAATAGATATAACCAATACTTCTGTTCAATCAACAATATCAGCATCTACTTCAGTTGGATTATCCACTACACTTATAGATACCGCAAGAACAGAAGGTAATGATTATTGGAACGGTCTAACTTTATTAATACTTGGTGGAGCATGTAAAGGACAATCAAGACAAATAATAGACTTTGATGCAGCATCCGACACAATAACAGTATCACCAGCATTCACGGCTGCAATAGCATCTGGTGTAAGATACGCCATCCTTCCAGGTGGTTCAGGTTCATCTACATTAGTACAGGCAGATATCCTAAATGACGCAACACCATTTGCAGGTGCTAATATAGCAATAATCAAAGCAGATACTCAAACTATTGAAGATTCAACCCTCAAAGCTGCTCCAACTGCTGGTTCTCTTGCAACATTCATAGCATCTGGAGGAACATCATTAGGAACACCACTTCCAAACTCAAAATCACTATACGATACAATTGCATTAGATAGATTAGATAATGCAATATATGGTTTATCAGCAATTGAAAATCTTGTTGATGATTTAGAAACCAGACTTACAGCAGCACGAGCAGGATACTTAGATAACTTAACAGGAACAGTTACAAATGGAACATATTCTCATGCAAACAATACGACTGAAAATGATGTACTTGTGTTTGCAGCTGCAAAACTAAAGATTGACTTATTTTTAGATATGGTAAATATTGCACAATCAACCACCATAAGAGAATATATAAAAGTTGATGGAACAACATACAGACTAATATCACAAAAAGTATTCCCGACAGATTTTGATACTAATACAAAAGCAATCTCAATATCATTTGAACAACCAAATCGTGACTATAAAGTAACATTCCAAAGTGGAACAGCTGAAGGTTCTGCAAAAGATGTACCATATACATATATAACTCTACCAAGAACATAAAACAAATATGGAATGTATATAAACACAAAATATTAATACCATTATGATAACAAACAGTGTTCAGAATGTAATTTCGACTTTCACTAAACCATCAAGATTATATGCAAGTGACGGAACAACATTAAAAGATTTTGATAATGGATCAGCACTTGGAATTGGAATAAATCAGTCTATTCCTGCTAATGGAGATATATTTCAAATGTTCTTTATGTGTATCAACAACGAAACAAAATTAGAAATAGGAACACACAAACAATCTGATTGTGGAATATTTGATTTATATGTCAACAACGTACTCGATTCATCTGGATATGATGATTATGCAGCAGCTGGTATATTTATTGGACGAGAAATAACATTAACTCAACCTATAAAAAAAGGATATAATATTATTGAAATGAAAGTAAATAGTAAAAATGGTGCAAGTACGGATTATCGTGTTGGTGTCAGAGGTGCATCACTACAATGATAGACAATATAACCCAACCATTTATAGTTACACATACAATACCATCAAGACTATATGCAAGTGATGGAACTACCTTAAAACAACTTGGATTTAGATATAGTGCATATCAAATTGTAAATAATGTTGATGGAGATAAAATGTTTGCATACTTTACATGCAAAGGAAATGAAACTTTAGCATATCTTAGACATTATAAAGATTCAAACTCTGGTATATTCGATTTATATATAAATAATGTACTTGATTCATCTGGATATGATGAGTATGCTGCTGTAGGAGTTTCATCATCATTAAAAATTACATTAACTCAATTAATAAAAAAAGGATTAAACACGATTGAATTTAGAGTAAATGGAAAAAATGCTTCAAGTTCTGCTTATAAAATAACAATTGGTTCAATGTTGGTACAATGATAAAAAACACAAACATTAAAAATTCTATAAAACATGTAATAAATAGGTTTGCACAACCATCAAGATTATATGCAAGTAACGGAACAACTTTAAAACAATTACTTCATACAGGTGACACATATCAAAATACTCCTGCTGATGGTGACAGAATTCAAATGTTCTTCATGTGTGATGGAACTGAAACAAAATTTGAATTAGGAACAGAAAAACATACAACCAGAGGAATATTTGACTTATATGTCAATGGAATACTTGATTCATCTGGATATGATGATTATGCAGCAGGTTCAACAGATAGTTTTAGAGATATTACACTAACCGAACCTATTGTAAAAGGTTCAAATATGGTCGAATTAAGAATAAACGGAAAAAATGCTTCAAGTACCAACTATTTAATATATCATAGAGGTTCTTCTCTACAATAATGTTATTAAACAATAAATAAACACACAACACATAGATGAGGTAATAAATATGGAAATACAACTAAATAAAGCAATCCTTTTCAATAAAGGATATGTATTGCAAACATCAAACAACCTATCAGTATCAACACTATATTATTTGAAAATCCAAGCAAATAATATTACATATGATAGAACATATGTACCAATATATGATAATAACACAATACTCGATACATGGGGAACAACATCGATTCCACAAGGAACTGATGTATGTTTTACACTAACAGACACACCACCATGTGAAACGCCAACATGTGATTTTATAATTAACTAATAATAAACAAAAAATAAAAGGTGATTAATAATGACAATATGTAACACAAAAAATAATATAAACTACTGGGAAAATTCAGAACTAAGACCAATTGTAGATAATTCATTATTACTATGGCTAACATCCGACTCAAACACTGGAAGTATATGGACTGATCGTAGTAATTATCTAAACAATCCTATTTTATATGGGGGATATAGTAGAGTACCGATAGATAACAAAGAAATGTTTGGAAATGCCATTAAATTAGATGGTTCTACTGGATATATATCTATATCCAACAATACACTATTCAATACTATAAAAACAGGGATGACGGCCTCTATATGGTTAAAGCAACTAACATGGAACATAAATAAATATAATACTATATTAAATAGAAGAATTGGAACTGGTTCAGGTGATTTAATTGCACTTATGGGTGATTATAAAAAAGTTGATAATCATTGTTTTAATACAACCACAAGTACAAGCTTTATGTGGGCATGTGGTCTTTCAAGTCAATTGAATAAATGGTGCAACACAACTGCAACATATGATGGTTCTTTCATGAACATTTATATAAATAATCAATTATTAATTTCAAAACCACACACAGGTACATTACAAGATGAAACAACACCTCTTGTTATTGGTGCAGGAGATAATGGCACATCAGGTGGTATTGGTGAATTTACTAATGCATTATTAGGTAACGTATTACTTTATAATAGAGCATTGTCTGATGCTGAACGAACACACAACTACACCCATTCACCATTATATTATATTGAAAATCTATAATGTAATAATTATAATAACTAAAATAATTAATAAGTGAGGTAATTGAATGGCGTCTACATATGAACTATATGAAGTAACATTAATAACATCAAACACTTATTCCAATCCATATCTTGATGTTTCATTAAGTGCAACATTTATTGGCCCAACAGAGATAATAATAATAAACGGCTTCTGGGATGGCAGCAATATCTGGAAAATACGAATGGCTCCTACTGAAGTTGGAACATGGAACTATGAAACATACTCAAATGACTCACAACTTAATGGAAAAACAGGAACATTTAATGTCACTGATTCTGGAAAGAAAGGATTTGTAAAAGTAAGTTCAACTTATCCTCATTCTTTTGAATATGATGACGGCACTCCATTCTTTTTCTTAGGAGATACTGTATGGATGTCTACAGATCCTGTTTATGTTCCTTTTAATGGAACATATCAAAATTGGGTCGACACACGAAAAAATCAAGGATTTACTTTACTACAAACAAATTTACAGTTAGGTGTAGGAGCAAGTGAAGGTGGACCAGCATTTCCAAATTATCCTAATACTTCAGTAATAAATCCAGGATTTTATAAATGGCTCGATAAAAGAATAGATTATGCAACCCTTCAAAAAGATATGGTAGTAGAATTCTCATTTACATGGGCACAGCAATACACTAATTTCGGAGAAACTAATTACAAAAATTACATGAAATATGTTATGGCAAGATATTCTGCTTATAACGTATTTTTTAGTATTATTGGTGAATATGAAGAAGTTGATAATGTTGCTGCAATACGAAATTTAGGCCAATATTCTGAAACAATCAATCCATACAATCATCCAGTAACTACACATACTGTTAATAAAACTTCAGATGATTTTGGTACTGAATCATGGATTAGTCACCATAGTCAACAACAGAAAACATTGACAACAACAGAATTTAATTCATGGATTATTTCAGATAGAGCATATGGGAAACCCGTTGTTCAAACAGAAGCATGTTATGAAACACAGAATGGCGGTTTTGGATGTGTCGATCAATTTGAATATCGCAAAGCTGGATGGTCTTGTATTGTTGGTGGTGGTTATTATATATATGGACATAATAATTTAATAAATGTTGTAACTGATTGGAATTCATTATACAGTCAGGGTGCTAAAGAAATGGGATATTTGCGATTATTCTGGGACAGAACAGAATTCTGGAAAATGTCACCTAAAAATAACTTAGTTTCTTCTGGATATCTACTAGGAAATAATTTAGGAAAAGAATATGTAATTTATCTTCCAAACGGAGGGTCAACTACAGTTGATCTTTCATCATTGCCTGGATCCCTAAATGTTGAATGGTATAATCCTCGTACTGGAACATATCAAGGACAAACTACAGTTCAAGGCGGCACATCAAGAATATTCACAGCACCCGACTCAAATGACTGGGTGCTTTATATTTACTGTTTCATCCCAGTATGCGACTTTACAATAACACAAGTGTGACATTATACCCGACTTGACCCCAACGCTATACCAAAAATAAAAAGAGGTAAATAATGACAATACAATTAGCCACTGTATATAATTATTATAGACCGGAAATAAGAGCAATTCAAAACCAACCTGAAATAACAGTTCATTATATTGGTCAGATAAGCGGTTTACAATAACTCAATAAAGAACACAATAAATGTAAAGGAAACTTAATAATGGCAATAATAACAATAAATCCAGATAAAACCATAAACATAGATGGGAAAAAGACATTTCCTGTAGGAATGTGGAGTATATGTGCTCCATATGTACCGCTTACGGACTGTATAAAAAACGTAAACATAAATAATAATTCTATGATCAGCAACCTTACCGGGAATGCAGCATATCGTACTGATATAGTAATACCAGGATATAATTCTAAAAATATTCTATTTACACAAGAAGCATGGACGTGGGTACAAGCTGATCCAAATATAATTAAAAATAATATTGGATTTTTTGGATATAATCAGTGGAATGAACCTGTAGCGGGGTCTGATAGATACGCAAACATGACCGATGCTGAAATGCTTGCAGATCTTCTTAGAATATATAATCTAAAAAAATCAGATGATCCATCGCACCCCGTTTTCTTAGATCATTGGGAAAAAATGACGAAATGGTTGCCGTATGGTGATATTATGACCTGGGATTGTTACACCATTAGTAATCATTCATGGCAGGATTGGGTCAGGGAAGATGCTATATATGCATGGGAATACATGTCATGGCAAAATTATTTTCAAGGCACAGAGTTAAATAAAGTCTCGAAGCCTGTATGGACTTATATCCAGGCAAATATAAATGCGCCAAGTTATGGGACGTTAGAACCCACAAAACCCGAAATACGAGCTAATACATATACAGCGATTACATTGGATGTTAAAGGGATATTGTTTTGGGGGTATTTGGTTGGGGGAGATTGGACAAATACATCTACTGTAGTGGGTATTTATTCAAACCCGACACTTGCTGCTTATTATAATGAAATTGCCAGTGAAATACGAAGTTTAAATGATATCTTAGTTCTCCCAACTCTGGATTATTCATGGCATTATCATCCCGGTACAAAAGTTAGTTTCAGCAAAAAATTCACGAAAACGCTACATGGGCTGAACATGACAAATTTCAATTACATACTAAAACAGAATGGTAATACATGGTATCTCATCGTAGTAAATAAAGACACAAGACCCATATCAGATGTAGGAATAACAATTGCAGGTCTTTCAGGTTCAATGACAGCAACCACACTCGGTAATATAGATGCAGGAAGTATTCCTGGAAGAACCTTACCTGTAACCGATGGTCAATTCATAGATAGTTTCGATGGATTGGCAGTCCATATCTATGAAATAGGTTCAGACATACCCTGTCCTCCACCTCAATGTGACTTTACGATAACCCAATAAAGGAAACAATGTATGACAGAATATCAATTAAATAAAACATTGACTTTAACAGCATCTGTAATACCACAAGAAAATATAACAATTACAAAATATGAATGGAAAATAAATGACTTATTTGTATTAAATAATATAAATACTGTAACTATCAGTACAAATGATTTAAATCTTGGTGATAACACAATATCACTAAGAGTTTTAAATTCATGTGGATCATGGTCAGAATATGTAACTAAAATAGTAAACATAATAAATGAAACAATACCAATACCAGACGAGGTAACAAATATGGAAAAAACAATAACAATAGTTGTAGATCAACCAATAAAAACAGCAACAATAGTAATGGACTATGTAGGAACAATAGAAATAGTAGTGACAGATGGAGTAAATCCAGTATCAGGTGTTACAATTGATTTAAATGATGTACCAACTGGATTATCTACAGATATAGATGGAAAAGTATCTATACTAAATGTACCTTACGGAACACATACACTAAAAGCAATGAATGTATAGAACCTTCATTCTTTATTTTTTTCTCTTTTTTCAGTGAAGACTTTTTCTTTAGATTTGTTGCAAGTAGTGATAGCGAAGCATTGCATCTTTCATGTATGGTTCATAATTAGTATAGTGGCTTGTCATATCGCTTTGTTTCAATCCATGACCTGCTAATATTTTTATAACTGATACAACATCAATATCTATTTTATTATAAAGTGCCTTCTGCATCTCGGTTATCCATGTATGCCGTGCTATATGCGGAAAAAGATGGACTCCAACTATTTTATTATATTTATAAAATACCTTGTTTAGAAAAGTATCCTCACGATTTACAAGTTTCAGTTTAGTACCAAATGTTTTTAGTGTATGTATCAATACAGATTTCATATATAAATTAAAATAAAGGGTTCTTTCTGTGTGCGTTTTTGATAGTGTAGCTGGTATTTTAATATAGCATTCACCCCAGTTGATATCCACTGTTGGAGATAATCCGCAAAGTTCTGATTTTCTACAACCGAAATAGAAGAGAGAATACATTAAACAATATTCATCAATATTCTTCTTCTTAGCATATTCAAGCAAAGTCTTCACAGAAGAAAGTGGCAATGCTTTGTTCTTCTGTACTGTTTCTTTGTGTGGCAATGGATAATTATTAATTTCCCTGATATCATTTTCACGTTGTAATCGTATTCTAAGTTGTTCTTGTGTAACTCCTATTTCAATACGATTTAAATAAAATTTACTATAGAATGTTTTTATTACAGTAATAAACATTATCTTAGCTGTATTTTTCCAATTCTTTTTTGTTGATAAATATAATTGGATATCATATGCTTTTGCATTATGAAGACTTTTCTTTTGTGAGTGTAAATAATCAATATAATGAGTTAATAAAAATAAATATATATCTGCTGTTTTCTTCCTGCGATTTGCTAATAGGAATTCGTGATATTCTTTTAGAAGATGTTCATCAGATAGCATTAGAATTAAATACATTAACAACATATATATAGATATCTATGGTTAAACAAGCATCATTTGGTCCCTTCATCAGAAACCTTCTTTATAATCCAGAAGCAAAAAAGTATCTTAAATATCCAATGCATACATCATACGAAATGTGGCAATTATATGATACTCATAGAAAAAGTACTGGTAGAAAAGGTATCACGAACCAGAACTGGAATAAGATAATGTATATATTGAAAAAACTTGAACTGATAGTTAAAATAGAAAAACCAAAACGTAGCATAACTCCTGTCCCAGGAGAAAAACATCCAAGTGGATATATACCTAATACATATTTATTTACATGGGAACATATTATTTTAGGTTCTGGTGAAACCAAACAAGATGCTATAAATAGTTTATTCAATTTTATATCTGAAAAGCATAATATCAATTGGTTAAATAAAGCAAGTATAAAAATTGTTGAAGGAAATATAGATATATATTATGGTGTAAATATAGTACAACTTGTTAGAAATATAGAAATGAATAAAATAGAGATGTATACAGATACAATAGGAACAGATGAAGAAGAAAAACTTGTGTTAATAGATATCTTAGAAATACAAACAGAAAAAGAGGCTCATATGATTCATTTCATGGATATCTGTTTAGATTGGAAGCGGGTATTCTATAAAGCTATTCCTGAAAATATTAATAGTGAATCGTGGAATAATCCTCAATTAGCATATAGAATACAAATAAATTCTATATCATTACAGCAGGAACTTGCAACAAAAGAAATAGAAAGACAATGGAAACGACTTATAAAAGAATATACTAGTACTGATACTAATGCTGAGATAAATATAGATACATTAGTGCCGGATAATTATTCACCTGAACTTAAAGAAATAATAGATTTTTATAGATCAACAGGATATACACCATATCATAGCTTAAAAAAGATACGTGATATAGTAACACGAAAAAAAGAATACATAGATAAAATAATAATACCTCCACGAAAAGATTTTGTTACTATCAAAGTAACCAAACAGTTAAAAGATAAAATTGATGCAGAACGTGGAGAAATGACTATTAGTGATTATTTAGAAATGAAATTGTAATAGTGATCCTTTTTCAGTGAAGACTTTCTTCCATCATGTAGCTAAACAAAATCTCCACAGATGTAGCGTAGTATCTTGCCAAATGTAAGAATAGTTGCAATCCTACATAAAGATATTCCTAAAAAAAAAAGTCTTCACTGAAAAAGGAAGGTAATCTATCATTGTTTAATATAGATACATACCTTAAACAGCGTTTATTTGATTATAATAATACGGATATATAAATATCGGTAGGTGCATCCACTTTTTTGCCGTGAAAAGTTTTTAGGATTATGACTAAATAGATAACTTTATATAACACAACCAACATAGAGTATATAGAGCATTATGATACCAAAAAAAGATTATGTTAAAATTTCAATAGAACGAGATATAGCTAATAAATTAAAAGAAAAAGTAAAGATTGGTGAAACATATACATCTATATTAAAAGAACTATTGAATAAATAGAAAAGGTTAAGGTATTATCCTTAACCAATACAAACACTTAGCAAGTTCTGTATTGGTTTAGTAATACTTATACTTTTTCTAAAGAAGGAAATATTGTTATGAGAAAATCATTTTATCGTCGTCCAAAAGATAAAGAAATAAACATGAACAAATTCCGTTATGATTTGTATAATAAATCTGTCCATGGAAAAGATAGTTCATATAAAACATGTAAAAAATGTAATAAAAGCAAACATAAATCTGATTTTTATAGTTATAACAATAGAATCACAGATTGGTGTATACATTGTTTTATAGATTATTCAGAAAAACGTTATCCTGCTCCTTACGAAGAATATCTTGCAAGTCTTAAATATTATGCAAATAATAAAAAGGAGATATCTTTTCTACTCGGAAACGGTTATTCCATTAGAAATAACAAGAAAATGTCAAGCACTGGATTTTTAAATACAGAGATCAGTGGCATCTGCTTAATGTGTGGAGAAATATTAATATTTGGAACATATCATCATATATTAGGAGATCAAAGTGATTTTACAGTTATGTTATGTAATGAATGTCATTCAACAGATGGAAATACACAAGTTAATTATCATTGTAGTTCAATTGGACGTAGAATAGAAGCAGGTGCTCTTTGTTGGTATTAATATAAAATACTCCAAAACATATATATTTAACTTATTAGGATATAATATACATATCATGCCAAAACATAAAGAATCTTCTGTTGGTATTTTTATAAAAGATACTTTATCTTTTGATAAGAAACCTCCAAAACGTATGTACATCTATGAACTATGGAAAGGATATGATGATATACGTACTAAATCTGGAATGAAAGGAATAACATATAAACCATTTTCTAATTATATTTGGGTACTCAAGAAACTAAAACTATTAAAAGTATCTCCTGCACCAAGAGGACAAAGATTTAAGCCAGATATATCACCACTTTCTGAATCAGTTCCAGATGAATGGAGTAGATCATATGTTCAACTTAATTATGATGATCCAAATAAACGAAATGAAATACTTGAACATCCTGCATGGTCTAATCCTTTTAAGTATTATAGAATATTAATTGGTAGCGAAAAGTTCTTCAGTACAGAAGAAAAAAAGAAAGAATGGCAAGCTCATAAATTAGCTGAAAAGTGGAATAAAAAACATCCATTAAAAAAAGTAACAGATAATGAAGCATTATCACAGTTTACTGAAATTAACATAATTTTACGTGAAGAATCAAAAACAGAAGAAGCAAAACATCCTTCTCATGAAGAATCAACATTAATACGTATTTCAAATAATCTTAAAGATGCAATAGATAGACATAAAGGGACAAAATCAATCAATGGTTTTCTTATAGATGCACTGATGAAAGCTGGTATGTATCCTTAACTATCATACTATCTATCATAGTTTACATATATGCTATTCTTTATGAAGTGAACTAAAATCAATATCAGTAATGGCTTATCGAAACTCGATTTATAAATCGAGGGGTTAACCAAAAATACACTGTATGTTTAATAAAAAAGCATTAAATAATGCATTAATTCACCATAAAACGCTATGGGCAAACACAGTTAAAATTTTTTTACAGACAACCGTTACTTATTTAAACCTTAATGGCATATTAGCCTTAACCAAAAATGCCGTGCATGGTACAAAAGCCTCATATCGCATTTGTGCCATATATCGCATTTCGTTTTTCGGTTGGGAGATGATTAAAGAAGAAATGGAATCAGTTATATCAGTTGTATCGAATCTGGGTATCGCACTATCCCAAATCTATGGGAGCACCTCGCTCTATGGGGTGCAGATAAAGGAGAGATACAGAATGAATAAGAAAGAAGCCGAAAGGCTCATAAATTCAGAAGCTGATATTTCAGCAGTACCGCCTACGAAAACACCATTCGAGCTTGAAATGGATGAGTTAGATGCACAAGTAGCAGAGATATTGAGGAATACTTCATTATCTACTGACCAAAGTGTTGCTGCTCTTTCTTCAGTCGATATGGTACGGCAGAAGCGAAAAGCAGAACACCGAAAGGATTTGTTCAGTGCATCTATTGGACATAACCGCCCTCTATTCGAGGCAGTTAAACGTTTTGCCTCAGGAAAAGGCATTGAACCCGCATGGAGTACCCCCGAGGCACTTCAATCAATACTAAAGATGCATACTGAAATCATTGCGAAAGCAACCGATCCAACATCGAAAGGCGCCCTTGCCGACATAAACGTTCGCATAAAAGAGATCAAGTCCTTCCGTGAAGAAATCAAATCTGCATGGGATAAAGCAGAACAAACACGGAAAGAAGCAGAAGACATTCAGGTACGGACAAACGAAAAAATCCGTTCTGTCGAAACAGAACTCATCTCCTGTGCTGAAGATGCCTTCGACATTGACCCACGGTATGTTGTCATTCAGATACCGGACATCGCAGCAAAGTTGATGGGTGAAGCACAAACAGTACCGGAACAGAAGACGCCCCAGACGTCAACCACTCCAGGAAACACTTCCGCAATCGGTCCAGTGAACTTTCAAACCGTTGCGGGCATACAGATATCGACCCGCAGAACAATGTCCTCAGATGCAAATCCGCATCATAGAGCCATGCTCGATGCATTGACTATGGATAACGTCAAAAAAGCAGTTGAATCCGGTGCGAAGTCAAACAGCAACATCGAATGTCTTGCATGGATTGGCAAGAACATAGTCAACTTGACTGAAGTAGTCATTGATCAGGGACTGAACAGCAAAGTAAGCCTCATTCGACAGGCATTGAACTATCCGAAGGGATAAATAGATATCCCTTCCACTATTTTTTTTTGAGGTATTGACTTATGACTACTGAAAAGACTCAAGTAATTACAGGTATTTTCCATTTCGATAAGAATGGAAAGAATCTAGCAATATTTCGGGAACTGACTGAATTGAAGCAACCGACATTTGGTTCCATCTATATCAGACAAAGTTCTCTCAAAGGAACACCAATTGCAGTAAAGATAACTGCTGAAGTCCAGTACGAATAGCTGGACTTCTTTTTTCTTTTTAGAACGGATTGTATAATAGAGATACTCATAGGCATCTATTAGCTTAGATATTTCTTATACACGTAACTGAATAAAGGAAGGTGGATGGTAAATGATAAATAACTCAAAAAATGTCAGAATAGATATTGAAACATATATCTTATCCTGGCAGGGATAGGAATGTATGGTGACGAATTTTTGCCATATCCAAATAGGGATAGATGTAACCCATTGTTTCGGGTATATAAATCAGAATGGGTACAGGATAAGATAGGACGTAGACAAGACATTATACAAATGAAACAAGAACGTTTAGAACGAAAAGTTCCTGTTCATGAACGTGAAGCCAAAATTAAACTTATCAAACAATTACAATTACAGAAAGGAGTGAAATAAAATGCCAAAACCAGATTGTTACGAATGTAGATATAGACGACAAGTTCCTGGAGATGCTCATTCATCATGCCATCATCCAGTATTTGAAAAAGTACATGATAATCCGATGTTAAGTATTATGGGTATCCTTGCATCTGCCCAGAAAGAATCAATCCAAATCAGATCAAAAACTATAACAGTAGAAGGAGATCCAATCGGTATCAGAAATGGTTGGTTCAATCACCCAATAAATTTCGACCCGACATGGCTTCAAAAATGTAATGGTTTCACACCAATTCTTGCATTTGAAGATAAGATAGCATTAGATTCCTGAAGAAAAGTCTTCACTGAAAAGCAAACATCAACATCGATATCATGTCATCCTGTTCAAAATGCACTGAAGAATCAGTCGTATTCTTCGGATACAACGAATATAAATGTAACATTCCATTATGCTACATTCATCTAAAAGAAGCACGATTAGATACTTCTTATAATAAATCAATAATAGAAATATCCATAAGTCATAATCAATACGAAGAAATAAAAATAGATTTCAAAAAGCATCGTGACCATGCCGGAATGAAATATCTTTTCAATACTTCAAATGAAACAGATATAGTATTCCATCATGAATGGCGTGGTCTTGAAGATTCAATAGATATAGACTTTTTTTACGACATATCCAAATCCACAAAGGATACAAAATTCATTACTGAAGCAAAAATAAAATATATCTTCACAAAGAAATCCACAATAGCAGGACAGATATATGTCATGCTACTAAGATTAAATCCAAAAACGGAAATAACGGAGGAGTAAATAATAAGAATATGCATAGTTTGTGATTCTTTATACGATGATGATACAGATGAATGTTCCAAATGTCCAAAAGGAGGAGATCTCATCGAAGTATGGCCGAAATCAAAGCTTGATAATCTTAAATTCTAATCATGCCAGTCTTGGCTTGATATATACAACAAAGGAGTAAAACTATGAATAAAGCAGATAGAGAAGGACTCGTATGTCCAAAATGTAAAGCAGAAATGACTCTTGCAGAAGCAAGAGGTACACATATTCCAACACCCGAAACAGCAGATAAAGAGTTTCAGGTAGACAAATTCGGAAACTTCCGGATAGTTATTGGAGCAACAGCAAGTCCATGGACTAACGTCTACGATATAGCAAACGTAGAACATGAAGGTAAAAAGTTCTTTGCTGTTCATCCAACCGGAACTCTTTCAAGAACGTTTCCTCCTGGTGTACTTCTTGAAATACCTGAACTCAAACAGAATAATCCGGCCGAAGAACCACCAACATCTTAGATGGTATTTACTACCATCATTTTCTTTTTTATTTGATAGCATAAAACATGAATGAAAAAGAGTGGATTGATGATAGACTTCCAACTTTTAGAGTTGTTTATCCTGAAAAAACAGATAATCAAATCATTCAGATTTTGAAAAAAGGATATATTAAATTTGCATCTGTTGTTGAAGGCATGGCTAATAAGAAAGAGTGATAAATATGGATACAGAACTACAAAACTTAGCTTCTCAATATTTTGATATTGAAGCAACTATTCTAAAAAGAATAGAATACCTTCCAGAATATGGAAAGGATTGTAAATGTGAAGAACAAGAACGATTTTTTATCGTTGATGATGATAATATCATTGGTTATTGTCTTAATTGTGGTGGGAGTGTATCATGACAAAATATAAATACTTCTGGAATGAATGTCCAAAATGTAAAAGCAAAGAGTTAGATTATGACGTCATAGAACCAGAAGATGAAATAATCATTCAAAAAGTTAAATGCAAATCGTGTCTACATGGATTTGAAATATTCACTGTACCTTTTTGGTACTTCAGGAACTGATCATGATACAATACAATTACAAATTCGTATCTGATTATGCTGTTGTTATCATTACAACATGGTTATTGAGAATAGATACATGAATTTCAATTCAAGAATAGATAGAGCCAAATGCTTAAAAGCAGGAATAGACCAAAAAACAATAGAGAAACTATATCTTATAGACAATGAAATAATAGTTACAAATGTTCCTCTATTACAGGAAAACCCAGTTCTGCAATTTCTTTTGGGTTCATTACTATATGAACAAAGTTTTTCTAATATATCATCTGGAAACAAGATATAAGAGACTCTCCTTTTAAACACCACCTATCCAATGAAGGTTTCTTATATCTTTCCATAAGATGACTATATCTTAGCAATACATAGGAGAAAATTATGGAAGACAATGAACATAGACAAATTATGTCAGATGAAGATTGGCAGAAATGGGATAAAATCCAGGAAAAACGATATAAGGAAGATTATTATCGTTATTCTAAATAAAGAGGCATCATGAAACTTGAAGTTGAAATTAAAGACGATGCACAACTGAATCGTATACATCTATTACATGCCTATCTTGTATATAGTCCAGACTGGGAAGATATAATTCAAAATGTAGACTTTTCGATTGAATAGATACAATTTATTTTAGTCACCCACAATGGCTTCCATAATTGCTCATGGAAGCCTTTCTATTTATTAAATAACATAGAAGGAGAAGTACAAAGACAAAACAAAAGTCTTCACTGAAAAAGATAATCAAAGCATAAAACCTGTCGGGTCTCTACATGGAATTAGCTAATTTCTGACTTTATGCTAGCTATATACTGTCACATAGCTAATATACTTAGAAAGCGGGGTGTGCACATTTGATATATTCTTTTTCAGTGAAGACTTTTCCTTATAATAAATGGTGATAATATATGAATAAAAATAGTATTGAATATCTAGTTTTTAGATTTAATCGTCTGTATGCATCTATACAAGCATCTATAATGTTTGGTTTTGGGACTTCAATGTATACAAGGTCAGCAAATACATGGATACTTATATTGAAAAAAGTATTTGGTTGTGAAAAGAGAAAATGGAACTGAGAAAATACCATGAGAAGAGGAATGCACTATTCTCAATCCGATTTTAAGACTCGTGATATGTCTTATCTACATGAATGCAATGTAGATAAAAAAGAATTCTTTGAATCAAGCATAACCTTAGATAAATCCATTAAGTATGCTAAAAGATATTATG
>Ga0180732_1000647_pt1 | contig 27322 bp, 28 predicted proteins | sample KR11_01MetaG_FD_148674 | JGI IMG/M metagenome (GOLD analysis project Ga0180732, IMG submission 148674) | Groundwater microbial communities from the Olkiluoto Island deep subsurface site, Finland - KR11_0.1 MetaG | ecosystem: Environmental > Aquatic > Deep subsurface > Groundwater | place... | reverse complement strand
AACGATCTTCCGCCGTGATGTCAACATCCGGTTCCGTGGACGGGGCTGTGACCAGAAGTTCTTCGTAGGAGAGGAATTGGCCTTTGTTCTTTCCGGGAACCACAATCACATGTTCCAGGTCCGGCGCACCGGGAAGTATTTTATCCATGAGGGGCAGAAACTCTTCCCCCGCAATCAAAGCCTTGGCCCCGGAGTCATTCAAGATATAGATATGCTCCGGAACGGCGTTCCGGGCATTTAAGGAGACAAAGGGCATTCCCGCGCTGTTGGCTCCTCGGAAGCATTCGGCGCTGAAATTGGAGTTATTGAGCAGCAGGGCCACCCGGTCACCTTTTTTAAGTCCCAAACCCAGAAGGGCATTGCCCAGGCGATAGACTCTTTCCACGTACTGTCTTCCGGTAAACCGGGAGTCCTGAAATACCAGGATTTCCCGGTCCCCATGTCGTTGAACGATTTTATTGAGGATGTCTCGAATGGTAATGTTCAATGGATGCTCCTGTGGTTTATTGATGAAAATAAAATAGATGAAATCGTAAAAAGTCGAAAAATATCATTTTTTGTCATTCCGGCGGAGGCCGGAATCCATTTTTTGAATTCATTCTGGACCCCGGCCTTCGCCGGGGTGACGGATGTCGAGACTTTTTACGGGATCATCAAAAATTAACTCTGCTAAATGACCCCAAACTTTTTAAATTCGTCTATCTCTGTTTTTTTGTACCCCAAACCTTTCAACACCTCCCCATTGTCCTGCCCCAGCACGGGTGGCGGGCCCTGCATGAGAGCAGGGGTTTTGGACAGCTTTACCGGAAAGGCCACCTGGAGGCTTCTTTCACCGAACGGGTTGACCATCTCCTGAATCAGGTTCTGATCCTTGACGTGGGGATCATTTACCAAATCCTGCGGGTTCTGGATTCGGGCCACGGGCACATCGGCTTGGGTGAGAAGATCGATCCATTCTTCCGCTGTTCGGGTGGAAAATACATCCTGAAGTTTTTGGGCAAGCGCCTCCTTTTTTGCCGTCCTTTGGGGATTGGTCATGCTTTTGAGCTCATCCAACCCCAGGGCGGTGCAGAGCCGTTCCCAGAACCAGTCCTCATGGGCGATGCCCAGGGTGAAGGGCGTCCCGTCGCTTCCCCGGTAAATGCCGTATCCGGGGTCGTACACACGAAAGGGCTTCCCCGTGTCCCGGTGGATGCCCATGGCTGTGGACATCCAGGATAGAAGACCGCTGAACATGGAAACATCCACGTGCTGGCCTTTCCCGGTTTTTTCTCTGGACGCCAGGGCCGAGAGGATGCCGATGACGGCGAACATGCCTGAGGACAGGTCCCCCACGGCCACCTTGGGATGGATGGGGTTGCCGGTGCTGTCCGTAAAGGCCCGGAGCATTCCGCTCAGGGCCTGGTAGTTCAAATCGTGCCCCGGCAAGTCCCGGTACGGGCCGGTCTGGCCGAACCCGGAAATGGAGCAGCAGATGATCCTCGGATTGATGGCTTCCAGGGTGGGGTAATCCATTCCGATGCGATTTGCCACGCCGGGCCGGAATCCTTCGGTGACCACATCCGCGGTTTTCACCAGGCGGTGGAAGATGCCCCTGGCCTGTTCTTTTTTCAGGTCCAGGGTGATGCTTTTTTTGCCCCGGTTGATGGCATTGAAAAAACCCGAAAGGCGCCGGGCGGTATCGCACCTTCCGGGTTGTTCGATTTTGATGACTTCAGCCCCCAGGTCCGAAAGCAGCATGCTGCAATACGGACCCGGGTATTGATGGGCGGAATCCAGAATTCGAATGCCTTCCAGGGGCAATGTCATAACAGCCTCATTATTTTTAATGCAATGTTGAGGGTTACCTTTTTAGAATCACTACGCCGCTGTTGGGCCCTGCCCCCATGGCATGGGCCAGTCCGGTTTTTGCCTTGCCGTTTTTGATCTGGCGGGGACCGGCCTCGCCGCGGATCTGGCGATAGAGTTCAATGCATTGGGCAAGTGCTGTGGCCCCCAGGGGATGGCCGCGACCCATCAAGCCGCCGTCGGTGTTCACCGGAAGGGAACCGTCCAGATTGAAATGGCCTTCACGCAAACGGCGCGGGGCGTCGCCTTTCTTGCAGAATCCCAGCAACTCCAGGTCCCACAGCTCAGCAGGAGACATGGTGTCGTATGCCTGAACCACATCAATGTCTTCCGGTCCTAAGCCGGACTGGGCAAAGGCTTGGTTGGCGGATTCCGTAATGTGGTCCGCTCCCTTGACCTTGGGGCTGCTGTAGAAACCGCTGGTCAGGGTTGCCGCGGCCACTTCCACGGCCTTGTCTTTTTTCTTCAACTTGTCTTCGGAGCACAGAATCATGGCTGATCCACCGTCCGCCAGGGGACAGGCATGGAGCAGCCGAAGGGGTTTGGCCACCATTCTTGAGGCCATCACTTCTTCCAGGGTCACTTCCTTCTGCATCCTGGCATTGGGGTTCAGGGTGGCGTTTTTCCGGTTTTTCACCGACACCCGGGCAAAGTCTTCTTCCGTGGCGCCGGTGTCTTCCATGAACCGGACGGTTTTCATGGCATACTGGGCGGGTTGAAGATTAAACCCCATGTACCTTTCCCACAGGGGCCAGGACGTACTTTTGATGGGTCCCCTGGGCATGGTCTCGAACCCCACGGCGATCATGATGTCATAGATCCCGGCCCCCACCATCTGAAAGGCCAGACGCAAGGCCGAAATCCCGGAAGAGCAGGCATTTTCCACATTGACGATGGGAATTCCCGTCAACCCGACCCGCTCGATGACCTGGTGACCGGCCCCGGTGCCGCAGTAAACGCTTCCGCAGAAGGCGGCTTGGATATCGGACCATTCCATGTCTGCGTCCTTTAACGCCGCAAGAATCGCCTCGGAGCCAAGGTCGAAAAATTCCTTTTCGGCACGGCCCTTCTCGCCATCATACCGGTCAAAACGGGTAAGACCAACACCTGCTATCATTACTTTTCTCATCGTGTTCTCCTTTACATCCCCACCGGTTTGAATTTATACGTCATGATGTCATTGCCGTTTTCATCGGTGTAGAGTTTGTCGATGACCAGTTCCATCTCCATATTGACTTGGAGTTTTTCAAAATCACAGTCCGCCACCAGGGAATCGATGCGGATGCCGTCGGGCAGCTCGATCCGGGCCAGGGCATAGGGGACTTCTCCCTTGTAAAACTCAGGGGGCCGGACCTGAACCACGGAAAAGGCGTAGATCTTTCCCCTTTGGCTCAGTTTCACGTCTTCAAAGGTGTTGTTCTGGCAATGCCGGCAGATGCCTTGTTCCTTTTTCGGGAAGGTCAGCTCACCGCACTTTTTGCATTGGCTGGCCAGAAGGAAAACCTTTCCGTCCGCATCCGGCTCGGTCCAGAGCCCTTTTTTCAAAGGGACTTGCTTGTTGTTTGTCATTTCGGTCTTTTCCTTGTCCTATAATTTTTTGTAAGTTCAAAAAACATGTCTCGCACAAAGCCACAAAGACACGAAGAAATAAACTTTATCTGCTTCGCAGGGAACAGGCATGCCTGTTCCCTACAGGTGTTTCCTTGTTTTTTTGCTATTTTTTTTCTCTGCGTCTTTGTGTCTCCGTGCGAAAACCATAATGAGACAACGCAGCTCCGCACCAAAAGGGGCCGTTTCACTAACTGACCATGGAGAAACCTCCACTAACACTCAGACACTGTCCGGTGACGAAACAGGCTTTGTCCGATGCCAGAAAAGCCACGGCATTGGCAATGTCAATGGGCCTTCCCACACGACCCAGGCCTCTTCCCACGGGATAATTTTTCAGCATCTTGGCCAGAAGATCACTGGTTTCCGGCGTGTCTTCGGGATTCAGCCTGGGCTTGGTGCCTTCATGGGCGGTGGCGCCGATGGCCACGCAATTCACGTTGATGGCGTATTTGCCCACTTCCCGGGCCAGGGCTTTTGAGAAACCAAGAATACCGGCTTTGGCGCCGGAATAAACGGCCAGATTGAATTCCCCGATCCGTCCGGCTTCTGAAATGGTGCTGACGATTTTGCCGGATTTGCGTTCCACCATGGATTTGATCACGGCATGCACGCAGTTCAAAACGCCATAGGTGTTCAAATCGATCTGCTGCTTCCAGGCCACTTCGTCCGAATCGATGAACAGGGTGCGGGGGGTTCGGCCTTCCCGGATTTCAATGGGAACGCCGGCATTGTTCACCAGAATATCCACCGGCCCCAGGTCTGTATTGATTTTGGTCACCATGGCCAGGACCTGATCCAGTTTGGTGATGTCCGCCTGGTAGGCCATGGCCTTTCCACCGGCAGCGTTGATTTCTTCCGCCACCCTTTTGGCCCGTTCTTCGAAAAAATCGTTGACGGCGATCACCGCTCCTTCTTCCGCCAGGGTTTTGGCGATCTGCCGGCCAATGCCCTGGCCTGAACCGCTGATTAAAGCAACTTTTCCTTTGAGTTGAAGATCCATAGGTTTTTCCTTATAAAAGTAATGAGTGAAGAGTGACGAGTAATGAGTGATGGGGGATGAGTACAAAATAGATCGCTGTCCTTTTGCCTTTGTTACTCTTTACGCATCACTCTTCACTCATCACCGCCCTTTATAAACCGGCTTTCTCTTTTCCGTAAACGCCTTGAATCCTTCAATCCGGTCCTCTGACGTGGTGAGAAGGGTGGCGCAATAGGTTTCATAATCAAGGCCGGACACCAGATCCATCTGCATCCCGGCATTGATGGCCCGCTTGGCAAAACGAACGGCAAGGGGAGGGTGGTCTGCGATTTTTCTGGCCATGGCTTTGGCCTCATCCATGAGTTTGTCCACAGGCACCACTTTGTTCACCAGGCCAATGCGAAGGGCTTCTGCGGCATCCACAAAATCTCCGGTGAAGATCAGCTCCTTGGCTTTGGTGATGCCCACGATTCGGGGCAGCCGTTGGGTGCCTCCGCCGGCTGGAATGGCCCCAAGTTTGACCTCCGGGGTCCCGAACCGGGCGGTTTCCGAGGCGATGCGCAAGTCGCAGGCCAGGGTGATTTCACATCCTCCACCCACGGCAACACCGCTCACCGCGGCAATAATGGGTTTTTCAAAATGTTCCAGTTTTCCGTAAAAATCAAAATGGGTTTTTCTCTGGCTGAAATAATATTCCGGCTGGGTGGTGGTTCGGCCGGACCGTTCCTTGATATCGGCTCCGGCGCAAAACGCCCGGGTGCCGCCGGTGAGGATGACCACCTTAACTTCAAAATCCTTTTCGATTACATCCAGTACGCTGGATACCTCTTCCTTTAGTTGAAAGGTGATGGCGTTTAAGGCCTTGGGACGGTTCAGCGTGATGATACCGATGCCTTCTTCTTTTTCATAGAGGATGGTTTCATAGTTCATGGGATACCCTTCCTGACCTCTGCTTTGATGGGTTATTTTAATTTCGGAGGCTCATGGCCTTTGAAAAAGGTTTACTTGAAAAGGGATATTTAATACATACATTGTCTTAGAAAATTATCTTGGTGTTGTCAACAAAATTGACACTTTCAACAAGCATTTGAACGAAAGGAAAAAAGTGAAAAAGAAACCGGAAAAGGACATTGAAAAAGGATACCCTGTCCACCAGATGGCGGCCAAGTTAAGGCGTCTGGCCGATTGCCTGGAGCATGGAAAGACCTTAAGCATTCAAATCCATGGCGAGAGGATTACGGTCCCGAAACATGCCGTCTGCAATATTGAACATGAGCGCGAAGGGAAATCGGAAGAAGTCGAGTTCCAGTTGAAATGGAAGAACAGGTGAACCAACCCCCCTGCGTTTTTCCCGGATTTCTGATAAAGTCGCACGGATTCTATACCATATCCCAGTCGGAAGGGAAAGCCCATGAAACGGCAGGATCAAGCTTTTTGAGTCAAGAATGTCTTGAAAATTAATTGCTTGATGGATATAAGCCATGAAGGACTCATGGAATAATGAAGGGGAATCAGGGCGTTTGGCAACCAATTTTATGTAAGGTCAGGGGATATGTATCCGGGGTTTGAAAAAATCATAGAAGAGCGCATCCGGGAAGCCCGGGAAGCCGGGAAGTTTGACAATCCGGACGGAAGGGGAAAACCCTTGGATTTTTTCAGGGAACCGAACCTGCCGGGGGAGTTTAGGCTGGCCAAATTTTCTTGAACCTAATTTGAGCGATTTTCGAGTTTGCCGCAGATGCAAGGAAAAAGGCATTTCGCTATAGTCGCCTATGCGGGATGGCATTTGACAAAGCAGATGCGGTAAAATCCGAAATCCCGAAGGGTTTCAAAATATTGACCTCGAAAAGAGTTGAATCCCATATTATCATTAAACATTTCTTAGGGCCGAAATTTTGAAACGCTCAATTTAGGTTGAAGTTATATCAAGACATAAATAAGGATCTGGCGCGGGATTGCCCGTTATGATGGGATACAAAAAGAAAAATACAAAAGAAGGGCTTTTCCAGGGCGTTTTATTAGCCTATTTCATCCTGATCCTTCATGTGGTTCTCATTGCAGGATTGGGATTTCTGGTCTTTTTATTCAGCGGGGTTGTAAACTATATGGGCTGGATTTTATTATTCGGAACCGTTGCTGTGCTGGGCTCCGGGTACTATTTTTACCGCCGGATGAAAAAGGAAGGCAAGAATCTCAAAGAAATGATCCGTGTCCCCCTGCTCTCGGGAAAATCCATCGAGGTTTCGCTTCTGGGAGGACTTGCTTCCTTTAAGGTCGGACCTGCTGTGGATCGTCCTTTGCTGGCAAATGGCGAATCTTATTCCACCCCGCTTCTTGAAGAAGGTTCCAGAAGCGATTTTCAGGAGCTTAAGGAACTGGCCAGACTTTTTCAGGAGGGTCTCATCACCCGGGATGAATTTGATTTGGCCAAACAGAAGCTTTTCGCAAAAGAATAGAACGAATGGAGCCCGCTCCCATGTTTCAAAACTTCTTGTGGAGAAAAGGAAAAAGCACAATCGAATCATGGAAAAATTAAATATCGCTCTGCTTTCCGGCGGCCGATCCTCCGAGCGAGAGGTTTCCCTGAACAGCGGCATAGAAGTTCTGGAAGCCCTGGACAAGTCAAAATACAACATCACCTGCTATGACCCGTTGACGGATATCCCCAAGATTATCGCGGATGCGGCAAGCATCAATGCAGCATTGATTATTCTTCATGGCCCTTATGGGGAGGATGGCACGGTTCAAGGGCTTTTGCAGTTGCTGAACATCCCATTCCAAGGCTCCGGGGTCCTGGGCAGTGCCATGGCCATGAACAAGTTGGTGACCAAAAGGGTTTACGCTCAGAATGATATCCCTACTCCTCCCTACATCGTTTTAACCAATAAAGAGCCGCTGAACCTTGACCAATGCATTGAAAATCTGGGGCTTCCCATGATCGTCAAGCCGGTTGAGGCGGGATCCAGCATGGGGATGACCAAGGTGAAAACCCAAAAGGATCTCTGCCATGCCACGGCCAAGGCCTTTGAGTACGACCACATGCTGTTGATGGAGAAGTTTCTCACCGGAAGGGAGATCACGGTGGCTGTCCTGGGAAATGACCATCTCACCGTTCTTCCCGTGATTGAAATTGTGCCCAACCAGGGGTATGACTTTTTTGATTACGACGCCAAATACAAGGAAGGGGAAAGCAAGGAAATCTGCCCGGCGGAAATCTCCGAGGATATGGCCCGAAAAGCCGGGGCCTATGCCATGACGGCCCACAAAGCCTTGTTTTGCAGGGGATATAGCCGGACGGACATGATCTGTTGCGAGGATGAAATCCATGTGATAGAAACCAACACCATTCCGGGCATGACCCGGACCAGCCTGCTGCCCCTGGCGGCGAAAACAGCAGGGATCAGTTTTACCATGCTTCTGGATAAGCTCATTGAACTCAGCATAGAGGAACATAATTCCAAAAAACATCTAAAAAAATAACCGGAAGGCCAAGAAGGCTTTTCTGAGTAACCAAGGGAAAAAGGGGGAACGTGATGAAAATTCTTGTGGTGGGCGGAGGAGGAAGAGAGCATGCGCTGGTTTGGAAAATCGCCCAGAGTCCCGTTGTGAGTAAAATATTCTGCGCACCCGGCAATGCCGGGATTGCCGAATGGGCCGAATGCGTTCCCATTCCTGCTGATGATGTGGAAGCCCTGGTGACCTTTGCCGAAGAAAACGTGATCGATTTAACGGTGATCGGTCCGGAGGTTGCCCTTTCCCTGGGGATCACGGATAAACTGGAAGCCAAGGGCCTCAAGGTTTTCGGGCCCAGTAAAAAGGCCGCTGAAATTGAATTCAGCAAAACCTTTGCCAAGGAGCTGATGACCAAATACAATATTCCCACAGCCATGGGAAAGAGTTTTACTTCTTTCAAACCCGCCGAGGCCTTTATTAAAAAAATCGGCGTGCCGGTGGTGCTGAAGGCCGACGGTTTGGCTGCGGGCAAAGGGGTCATCATCTGCGCTTCTGAAAAGGAAGCGTTGGCAGCCCTGAAATCCATTCTGGTGGACAAAGCCTACGGCGATGCCGGAAAGACAGTGGTGGTCGAGGAGTTTTTAATCGGCGAAGAAGCCTCCTTCCTGGTCTTTACCGATGGAAAAACCGTCCTGCCCCTGCCGACTTCCCAGGATCATAAGGCCATTTACGATGATGACAAGGGCCCCAACACCGGAGGCATGGGGGCTTATTCCCCGGCACCTGTGGTGAGCCGTCTTCTGCATAAAAAAATCATGGATGAAATCATGATTCCCACGGTGAAAGCCATGGCTGCGGAAAAAAGGCCTTACAAAGGGGTCCTCTATGCCGGGCTGATGATCCAAAATGATCAAATCAAGGTGCTGGAGTTCAACGGCCGTTTCGGAGACCCGGAAGCCCAACCCCTTTTAATGAGAATGAAAAACGACATGGTTCCGGTTATGGAAGCCGTGGTCGAAGGCCGTCTGGATCAGTGCAAGCTGGAAATTGATCCAAGGGCCTCGGTGTGCATTGTGATGGCGGCCGGGGGTTATCCCGGTGCTTATAAAAAAGGACTTGCGATATCGGGTCTATCCGAAGTGAAGCGCATGAAGGATGTGGTGGTTTTCCATGCGGGAACAGCCATTAAAGGGAAAAGCATCGTTACCACAGGAGGCAGGGTTCTCGGCGTCACGGCTCTTGGGGATTCCGTGGAAGAGGCTGTGAAAAAAGCTTATGCAGCGGCAGGGAAAATCAAGTGGTCCGGGGTGTATTTCCGTAAAGACATTGCTCAAAAAGCTATTCGGAGGATGAGCCAGGCCCCGGAAGTGGGTATTGTCATGGGCAGTGATTCGGACCTTCCGGTGATGGATCAGGCTGCTTCCATTCTTACCAAGTTCGGCATCCCCTATGAAATGACCGTGGCTTCAGCCCACCGGAGCCCGGAACGGGCCGGGAAATTCGCCTCCACGGCAAAAACAAGGGGTATGAAGGTGATCATCGCAGGGGCAGGCCATGCGGCCCACCTGGCAGGGGTTCTGGCCGCACACACCACCCTGCCGGTAATTGGCGTTCCCATTGATTCGTCCTGCTTGAACGGAATAGACGCACTGTATTCAACGGTCCAGATGCCTCCGGGAATTCCCGTGGCAACGGTTTCCATCGGAAAGCCGGGGGGCAGGAATGCGGGAATCCTGGCGGCCCAGATCATCGCTTTGTCCAATCCGGATGTGCAGGTGAAGCTCGAAAAATTCAAAATAGACATGGCTGAAGAGGTGGAGGCCAAGGCAAAAAAAATGGCTGAAATCTGAGATGAAAAAGGTTCAGGAAAAGGAAGCGGGCAACCTTCGAAGGATCAATTCAAAGGCACCGGAAAAGGATTTGATTCTTGAAGCCGCCGGTATTTTGAAATCCGGCGGGGCCATCATCTTTCCCACCCTGGCGCTTTACGGTCTGGGGGCCAATGCACTAGATTCAAAGGCTGTTCAGCGTGTTTTTGAAATCAAAAACAGGCCGCTCAATAAACCGCTTCTGGTGCTGGTTCAGAACATGGAGGGCCTTCGGGCCTTGGTGAAAAGCGTGCCGGAAGCTGCAGAAAAGCTCATGAAGCAGTTCTGGCCCGGAAACGTTACCCTGGTCTTTGAGGCCAGGGACACGGTTTGCGAAATCCTTTGCGCAGGAACCGGGAAAATCGGGATTCGAATGCCCCAACATCCCGTGGCAAAAGCCCTTTGCAGGGCAACGGGAACACCCATTACGGCCACCAGCGCCAACCTTTCGGGTGATTCTGGATATGAATCCATAAACCTCATGCCCCCTTCCCTGGTCAGTCAGGTGGATGTGATTCTGGATGCCGGAACCCTTGCCGGTGGCCTGGGTTCCACGGTGGTGGATGTAACCCTGGACCCTCCCCGAATCTTAAGGGAGGGCAATACCCATAGCGAAAGGATATGGGCCGCCTTGGGAAAACCCTCTGCAAGACCCTGAAATATCGGTTCTCAGGATGAGGAATCTTTTATTGACAACATCCGGTTTTTTGCCTATAAAACTCACATTTTCGCCGGGGTGGTGAAATTGGTAGACGCAGAGGACTCAAAATCCTCCGGGCGCAAGCCCATGGGAGTTCGATTCTCCCCCTCGGCACCACAATAAAATCAATGGGTTATGCACAGATGCATAGCCCATTTTTTGTTTAGAACTCCATCTCGTTTTACAAAAAACCACCAAAAAACCACCATTATTATTTTTATGAATGATGAATGGCTCTATTTTTTGGTCTATCACGCCGGTAACACGGGTTCGAATCCCGTTGGGATCACCAAACAATAAATTCAATATGTTATAACCATTTTAAGCGTTAGTTTCAAACCATCATTTTTTTGATACCCAACAATATACCCAACACCCTCGACCATATCTGTTCCTTCAAAGCCCAAAGCTATAGGCCCAGAACTGTCTTTTTCGTTATCGTTCTGGGCAAATTATATTAACATAAAAAAATATTGGTCTGGAACTCAAGATCTCTGGTTCGATTCCTACCGAGCGTATCATTAAATCAAATAGATTGGCCAATTGTATGCATTCATATTTTTCAAAGAGGATTTTTCAATTTTTTAAGTTTGAAAGCACCTAATCACATCTTTTTAACCTATGAATTGTGTTTTATCGACCCTAATCACAAGATTTGGGCAAAAAATGCCACCCACAAGATATAGGGTTCTGCCCTCATAATATTTTCGCCGTAATATCCTTTCGTCTAAGTTTTATATTAATTTCTGAAAGCACAGAATTTCTCGTAAAGAAAAACCAGGACAAAACGGTTAAAAAATCATCAATTAAATAGAGGCGATTAATTGAACCATGAAATTAACTATATTTTGTCTTGAAGTGCGATAATTAGCATATAAAGCGGCATTTTCAGCTTGTTTTGATTGGTTGTGGCTTTATTTTTTAAAATGATTATAAATGATATCTAATTATTTTAGAGTTTTAATTTGAATAATTAGTTAACATTTGGTACCTATTGGCAAAATAATTTCAAAATTGGCTTTTTGTGCACAAAACGACAGGGTCTGTATAATAACTAAAGTTGGACCAGAGAGCAAAATGGATTCTAAAGCTATAACCAGGATAGAATGGCAAAAGTCGAAGACAAGACTTTTCACTTATGACGTCACTGAATTCGAAGATAGCGGTCCTTTGGACGATAATGTCGTGTGGAGAGGGGAGGAGTGGCTCAGAGAGTATACAGCTTACCCGGATGGTAGCGGCATAGAACCGGCGAACTTAACTCTTCTGCATTTCCTTCTCGAGCAATATAACATACCGACTGATATTCTCCCCATTGAGTCCGTTAGGCATATGTCTCCAGAGAAACTAGAATCTTTACAGGAGCAAATTTCCGCCCTTGGAGGTCCGGATCGCTTTAAAGCCATAATATCAAAAATCGAACAGCATGGTTTCAAAATACAGGGGTACCTTGGTGCAGGTGGCTGGGGGATTGTATTTCACATGCTCCGCTCTACTGATCATGCCACGGTCGCACTTAAAATACTCAAGCCCCCATATAGCGAGGAGTGGCGCAAGCGTTTCCTTCGGGAGGTCGAAATCTTGAGCCTTCTTGCCAACGATCTCAGGTTAGGGGGGCTGCTTGGAGCCCCATTTGATGTGGACGGACTGATGTGCCTTCCAATTCGATTTATCAGCGGGCGACCTCTGTCAGAGCTCGCTCTCCCCATCAATACACGTGATGCCCTAGAGATCGTGTGCGATGTGCTGTCCGTCCTTGACACCTTTCACAAGAAAGGCGTCATCCATCGTGATCTTCATCTTGGTAACGTAATTCTGGGTTCCGATGGGGCACTTGTCGTTGTGGATTTTGGTGTTGCTCGTCAAGAACAGGTTACAGATTACACCTACACATTTAGACCCGTCGGGGCGATGTCACATTGCGCGCCGGAAAAATGGACGGATCCATCTACAGTAGGTGCACCTTCAGACGTCTTCTCTGTCGGTGTCATGTTGTATCGCCTTCTTACTTCTAAGTTCCCTTTCTGGGCTGAAAGCTACATTAGACTATATGAGCAAATCAGAAACGGCCGGTTCACTGATGTCAGCGAGGCCAATCCGAACGTTCCGCCTTTCATAAATATCGTGTTGAAGTCGTTGTTGGAACCAGACCGCCAACAAAGACCAGGGAAAGCCTCAGAGGCTCTCACTATGGTGGGTCATGCCAAAGCACTAGTCGACTTGGACGAAAGACAAAGAAGGAGACGGCATTCACCCCAACAATCTGCTCGACGCGGACGCACATAAGGTGGGGAAAGTGGGACGCTCGTAAAAAAGTAAATAATGAGGGAATAATATCTTGCACAAGGTGGCAGTGCACCATTGACAAAGGGCAGAAGTAAATAATAAAGGCCCAACAAAGGCAATACAGCCGATCGCTGCGCTCCGGCTGATTTTTTCGTTAGCATAAAATGAGGAAATAATGACATTCGAAACAGCAAAAATTATAGCTGCTTTTGGTGGTTTTGGACTCGGGATACTAAATTTGGGTATTTCAATTTACAAAGAATTTATAAAGAGACCCAAGTTAGAACTGGAAATTGTAATGTCCAATGTTTTTTACGTGAATGAAGGGGAATACAATTTTCAAATAAATATTTCATTAATTTCAAAAAATGGCCCCTGTTATTTAAAGGATATTTTTATAAAGCATCCTACAAACTGTATTGGCGGATACTCATCTTCAAATATTGTTAATTTCAATAAAGCTATCCAATATACATCAGCAGACCTTTTAGATAATTCTCAGGAAGAATTTAAAGATAATCTTTTAAAATTATTCAAAAATTCTATCTCCATGAGGGATTTAAAGATTGATGACAACTCCAGGAAATCGATGACTTTTGCTGATCGATTAATTACAAGACGTGAAATGGACGGCTATGAAGATTTCCCTCTGAAAAATTGGATCATTGTTATTGATTACGGGGATAAAACAATAACCAAATCTTTAACTTGGAATATTCATTCTAAAAGTAAAAAAGAAGGTTGCTGGGATAATCATCTATGAAATTATAAAATGCTAATCGGGTAGCCGGGGGTTATTAACCCCCAGCCCCCACACCACCCGGCATTCGGGTCCGCACCGGGCGGTTCGCGAAGATACCGGGCCATAGCCGGGTAATGACCTAAAACAGTTCTTTGAAAAACTGACGGCAACTGCTTTTGATCATCAGAAGCACCTTGTCCCATGACGCGCCTGTTTAGTTGCTCCCCCGTTCGGGTTCATCGCATTTCAGAGCTCATGGGGTATGCCACTGTTCTTCGCGTTTGGCCCTTCAGTGGGGTGAGACCTCCGCCGCCTCCGCATATGCGGGTCGCAGCTCGTTTCCGCTTGTCATTCCGCCAATAACAATGTCCGCACCTACTATGGCCTCTGCTGACTTCTGCCTGATCACCCTGCATGTTGCCATGCAAAGCGCTGTCTTTCGACCGCATGTCAGGCAGATCTCCCCGGATAAGAACGTGAATTTCACTACACAACCGCAGCATTTACCCTATCTCCTGAATCCCGGGCTTCGTCATGTTGTGCTGACTTACCCGGAGACTGGGCCTTTTATGCTATTTCTGATCGTCGGTTCATAGTTTTGCGCTCGGGCTTCCTTCAGACCTTTCCTCGCCGAAACGCCCTTGCCGTCGGCTAATGTTTGTGTCAATGTCTTTCGACATTGACAGGATTCACACATAGGGGACTTACACCCCATTAATTCACGCCCATGCCGGGCGTACACAATGCTTTTTCAGCGGAGCGCAAAAAACAGCGCCCGCTGAAAAGCGGCGTTATATTTGGGAATAAAATGGGAGAATACCTGTTTATAGCTATCGTTTCAGTTTTTTTAATTGAGGCTATAGGATTTGGAACTTGGTATTAAGGAGAAATAATGACTGGAACTCTTGACTCAGAGGAAAAAAGAAAACTACATTCCGAAATTAATCAGTTAGTAAATCAAAGATTTGTGTTAAATGGCGCCGCGATCACTCTTTTTGGCGTTATCACAGCTTGGGCCATCCCCAAAAATCAGTCACTACCAGACCCGAATGCTGCAAAACTGGCCTTTACCGCATCTATATTATTAATAATATTGTTATTTGCCCTTTACCTTGTTAGTCACCTTGCGAGACTTACCACACGAACACTCACAACTTATTTGATTGTACGTGGCGAATCACAATGGGAGTGTGATTGGAAAAATTATCGTGATAAAAAGAGCTACATTGCATACACAAAAAGTCAAACGTTACTTTTCTTAGTGCTTGGCTTTTTATCCACAATTGCACCATTAATTTTCCTATCCATATTTAAAATCACTCTCAATCCAAAAGAAGCGCTTTATGCTTTAGTGCTTTTTGAGCTTTTGTACACAGTTTTTGTTGCAGGGATGGGGTTCGGCAACTGGTTTTATCCGGAGCAAGATATTGAAAACCGATGGAATGAAGTGTTGAATAATAATCGGTGACACATGATACTCATTCAAACAACTTTTAGGACTTTGATATGGATTTATTCAATAAGATTACTATCTCCAATTTAATTTGGTATATCGTTCCTGGACTGGGAATGATTTTTTTTGTTTTATTTCCAATATTAGCCTTAAACCCTCACATTGTGAAATTATTTTATGAGCAAATTGGTGAAATTGGCTTATTAATTTTAGGAACCATTCTTGGGTTTCTATTTGAAGGTTTGCGCTTATATAGGTTCAGGCCAGGTTATTCGACAATAAAAAAGGGATTCTTTGATGAACTTACGAAAACTATTGGAACTGATTTGAATCCTTACTTTGTCCAATCGCATGTGGATGATTTTGCTAGAACAAAAAATTATGTGGGTCTAAGCTTGCATCATGCAATTTGGATAATGTTAGGTCAATTTACCATATTGTTTTTATTCGAGGCCCTTTTTTGGGGAATAATGGCCATATATAATTATTATTATATCACTCAATACTATTCTCTATTCGGTTTGAATATATCAAGAATAGAATACATAACATATTGCGGAGCATTCTCGGTCACTTTTTTATCAATTGGTTTGCGGTTAATGGTGACCTCAACTCAAGATCAGAAAAATACAAATAATATGTTTTTAAATTTTGCAAAACAGTATCGACATGACCTTCAAAAATTACTTAATATGGAGGTAGATTGATAAAATGTTTGTAGGTTATGAATAAATTATATTAACCAGATTATCATAGACTAAATATTATGCCGGAAATTAAACAACATTTTTTTTATTTTGAAGGTAAAACAGCCGATTTTTTCCCATCAGTAGGATTAAAACTATCGGGAAATTGCAGATTCAAATGCCCCTTTTGTTGTGAGCCAAATCGAACTCAACAAGTATATCCCTTGAATAATTTTATTTCCATAGCAAACATTCTTAAAAAATTGGGCACAAGACGATTATGTTTTACGGGGGGCGACCCGCTATCACATAAAGATATAGGGGCCTTGCTGCAGTACACCAAGTCTTTAGATTTTTTTAATTTGTTATTAACAACAGATGCCAAGGCTCTAAAAGAAAAGCAAAGAGAGGTGATACCATTTGTTAGTGCCGTGCGTTTTAGTGTTCATGCAATTGGTTCAGAACATGATAATATAGTTGGCTGTCGTGGCTCTTTTAGAGCTACAGAAAAAATGATTGATGTCTTGCACGCAGAAAAGATTCCCTGCTACGTCACAACAGTTATAACTACAAAAAATATTATGTTCGTTAAAAATATTTTAGAATGGTGCGTTAAAAATGGAATTCAATCATATTTTATATTCGGTCTCATGCGAAGCGGTTTAGGCAATGACTTTATAAGAAAGTATGGGCAAGTTTCAGAACAAGAAATTTCAAATATTATTTCTATACTAAGAAATAAATATTCTCCTGAAGATATCGAAATTATATATTATGACTACTATAAACAGGCTGATTGTGTATTGGTATATGGTGATGGAAAAATTATAATTGATCCATATCCAAAGCCGCCTACTTTTCAACTAGAAATTGGAAATATTTTCTCAGATACTCGAGAAGACATTTTGAAGTTTTTTTCACACGATCCAAAGAATTACGATGGTTATGTTAATCACTTTTTGAAGCACAAGAAATAAGAGCTTTTTTGTATACACCTATAATACCGAATTATTTATTAAGGTTTCTTTGGGCTTAAAATTATTAAATATTCCATAACATTTTTTTGGGCGGTTCCGCCATGTGATTTATGAACAAATTTCGCAGAATATGAGATAACTTCACAGCCTGTTTTCTGATAGACGCGTTCAACCACCTCACATATATCGGCTTGACCATTATCAGAGTAGCTCCAAGCGCAATGCCAACCTCTATTCAATATCTTTATAATAATATCTATTATTGTAGCTGTGGGCCTGCTGTTAGTTTTTGTGAAGAATTCAGATCGGAACCTATCGTTAGGTTTTGGAGTCAGGCCTATACCACTACAAGAAGGATATCTATATTCCACGAGAGTCTCTAAAACGTGATAAAAACGGCTATATTCTTCTCTTTTGTAAGGAGCATCAAGGTAAACTATAACTGGCACATTATATATCAGCGTATCTAAAGTACATAATGCACTTTCCCAAGGGCCAGGAATCGTTTCAATTTGATTTTTTGTAGAATGGCTTATTTCTGATAGATTGAGTAACCTGGCTGTAAATTCATGAGTTATTGATTGTGACCTTTTATATAAAATATCAGATATATTGTTTTCGTTTAGAGCTAAATAATTTCTTATTGGAGGTTGAGCAAAATGCCCACCATAAGTTGTCCCCAAGAAGCTTGTAGTAGTAATCAAAGCTCCTAAAGCCCACATTCTCTCTTTCTTTTCTTTTATTATGTCAATTGCATAACGCAAACTATCAATTTCCAAACATTGTCTGAGCCCAAAAAATACATTGGCAAAATATGTTGTAAATAGACAATAAGGGTAAATTGAATTGTCTTTCCTTCTAATTTGAACCTCTGAGGTTGGGGACCAATCTTTTGTATTACTTGGTTTGCACAAAACTGGGAACTCGCGGACAAATCTTTTATAATCTTCAAGCAAAGAATCGTCTATCTCTCTACAAAAAACATCCTCTTCGTTTTCAATTTCATCGGCTAATAATGATTGTAACTCGATAAAATGTTTTTTTGCAATTGGCAAAATTCGCGATAGAAGATCTTTTGCTCCATTCCGGCTAAAACCTCCGCCATGAACTACTGACAATATTCTGCAAAACTCTTGAGCATCGGACGAGTACGTTTTCCATATTTTATTAGTGGCACCCGAGACAATTCCAGAACCACACATTAAATCGACTACTACTCCAGACTCTGGGAGCACGGAAGCGATAGCTTCAACAATAAAACCACATAATGCTCTTTTTGATCCCATGTAGTAGGCTGACCGGGCAAATTTGTTGATTTCGGTATTATCGATTATTTTTGCGCGATTTAACTGCGCTTTCACATACTCAATCACTTTGGGGTTAAGAGTGGCGATTGAAGCTTCTGATAAGTATTTACATTTATTTTTATTTATAAGATTATTTTCAGTCGATATCAGTTTATTATGTGATGATATTAAATTTTTTGTTGCTGAATAAAATAATGGATCTGTTATAGAATCTTTATTCAATAAATCTATTATCGTATGAGGGTTTATTCGGATAGTATCTTGTTCAAACAATTTCTGAGATCTAGGTTTTTCATCATTTTTATCACCACACAAAATGATTGAGTCTATCAAGGCTCTTACATCTTTCTTTAATACGAATGAGTGCTTCTCAAACTGATAGGTGGGAAGAATACCTACCTCTAATATATATTTTAGCTTTTCAGGATCGATGTCCTTTCCTAATTCATTTTGGAGGAAGTCTCTAATGCATTTCTCATTAATAAAAAGGTCCATTTTAGGAGAATTGGCTGATTTGTTCGGCAAATCAATATCGTCTTTATAAGTATGAACATGAAAAGAAATATTTGTTTTTGTCAATTTATCTTCCATCTATATCACAACTTATTCAATTCTTCTTTATATCTTCGTGCGTGAATAACAGTTTTCAACGCCTCAATAGCGCCATCAAGTACACCCCTTCTAGCTACGTAATCACTACATTTTTTTGCTTCTTCTGAGGCCGTTTCAACAGAGACACCAATTCCTGACCATGATAGCATTTCAGCATCGTTGTCATTATCCCCAATTCCAAGAATTTGCTCTCGTGTAAGTCCAAGGATATTGGCAACAATTTTCAAAGCCTCACCTTTATTGCAATTTATAGGTTTTACTTCAATATAAGTACTGCCATGCGTAAATGAGATATCAGCTATCCCCTTCAAGCTCTTACTTATATCAGCCATTACCTGCGTATTGCCCAAGGTGTGAATTACAACTGCAGATGGGCTTATTGATTTATCAATTTCAGACCATTCCAGCCATTTAACAGGCATGAAATTATATTCCTTATAAGGTTTATCAACAGATGACCACCCGATAGCGTGCTCTTCAAAATCATCTTCTCCAAACCATTTACAGCAGTATGCGATAACTTTCACTCGAAATTTTGAAGAAATTTGAACTACCCGAATCATCGACTCATTTGATATTTTTTCTTGATGAATAGGCTTATACTTTTTTAAGATTTGACAATCTTTACCATATTTGTACTTTTTTTTAATTATGACACTCCCGTTGTATAATATTATCGGAGTTCCATTTTTAATCGGGAGCTTCGCAATCAAATGCTCTGCTCCTGACAGTGTGCGGCCTGTCGCTATGATTATCTTAATGTTAGAATTTTTAAATTTATTGGCGAAACTTAATATTTTTTCTGGAAGTTCAGATTCATTAGATTCTAGTAACGTCCCATCAAGATCTACGGCAATAAGCCTAATCTTCGAGAAGGGTCTATACAATTCTAAATTATCTATTGAACTAGGTAATAAATTAGCCATTTTTAACTATATATAGATGGTGCCTTGTTTTAATTGGAGATATTTTGGTTCTATATCCCTTACAATCAATGATAAAATCATTAATTTTTCCAAATGGAGAAAGGATTTCTTCAATATTTTTTGAAGGAATGATACCATTATCAGCATAATGAAAAACCAACAATTTAAACTTTGCGTTATTTAGAACATCCAATAAAGCTTGCTTTGATTCTATCTTGTTATTAAATTTTGATTTAGTGTTAATTTTAATTGGGATGCCTGATTGACCATGCACTACAGGAGTCCCTTCTAAGGCTATTGTCTCAGGCAAATGATAATAGTGACCATATGAACGTTGATTGTAGGGGGGATCAAGATACAGAATATCAAAATCGCGTCTTTTAACAAGTTCTTCTGCGGTTTCATTAAAACAATGGCCTTTTCCGTTTAAAGAAGCAGGCATTATAAATTGGAAACGGAATTGGTTCAAAGCCTTTCGGTGCCATTTTTTTAAAAATGCATAATAAGTGCCTGCTGTATTCGCGACTTTATCTAGACTGTTTATAAGAGAGGCGAGCATTACAGCTTTTTCTTCCCCATTAATCCAGCCTTTTGCCGACCAAAATGCAATTGCCCTTCTACATGATTGAATCTTTTTTGCGTTATAATTTGTAAAATACTGTCTATTTTCAGAATATTCCCTTACAAACCAACCATTCTTTGGAGGTAGCGAGTTCATAAAGGTTTCCAAATCTGTTAGGTTATTAAGGTTCAGTTTGTTAATAATTTTCTTAAAAGATAGTGGCTTTTCATATTTTAGTCGTGCTTTTTGGAATAGAAAAGGAAATTTCAAAATATCTCCACTCCAAACATCATAACCCATCGATTTAAAATGTGATGCAACTGAGCCTAAGCCCCCAAAAGGATCGCAAAAGGAACCTATTGGTATTTGCCTTGAAACCAATTCATATATATTATTTATTGTAGATATTTTAGAACCTATATATCTCATTTAATTATCAATATTATTATTATATTTAATGTTCTAAACGATGAAACAATATGCATCACATACACAAAACAACGATATTTTGGAATATTAAATCAATACAAAATTATGCAGAACCTTTGCTAATAAGTAAATGGAATTTTAGGTTACGCAATGAAAGACATTCCCTATAGAATATGAGTACCTCAAATTTTTTCTTAAGCCAATCACAATTCATTCATTCATATTTACATGATAATTATAGCAGGGGTTTTTTATCGGCAAATTAATAAAATGGAACAATTATTTTTTATGAAGGATTACACATTGATTTGGTGTTGATAACATTATTTATTATTAACATATTGATCAATTAATTAAAAGCCTCAGCTTACTCGAATAGTTATCATATGAATTAAGAATTTATTCCTATTCTTTTTCATAATAAATATTATTTGTTTATTATGAAATAAATTTAACCCCCCCCACCTGCTGGTAATTCACAGTCATTAAAAAGAGTATGGGGTTTTGTGAAGCCCAATCATCAACCACTTTTCCAAATAATGAATGCATATTTGAAACATCAAGCATATCAAAATTCTCAGAACAAATTTCTTTTTCTCCCATTATTTTTTCACCTTCTGATTTTTGATATTTTCAGCGCAGCTAAGCCTGACTCCGTCTATTTAGCCTTCAGAATATTCAAGTGTGTACTGGTAGGCCCTTAAACCACGTTGTTTTTTACATCGGTAAAACCTTTAAAATAAAAACTTTGTTCAGGTTAGGCTTTGCCATTGGAAGGGGTTTTAAAAATTTCCTCAACAACCCCTTCAAAAGATGAAACCGTGTCCGCCAACCCTATTTGAACTGCCTCTCCACCGCTAAAAAGGCCAGCCATGGTGTCATTAACCATTTTTTGATCAAGTTTCCGGTTTCTGGCCACTGCCTCCACAAGAATCTGATAGGCGTAATCAACCTGTTTCTGAATAGCCTCCCTGCCCCGATCCGATAAGGGGGCATCCGATGACCTTTCATTTACTTTTTCACCGGCATATACAGTGGTATATTTTACTCCAAATTTTTCATTGTAGCTGGATAGATCCTCATGAACCGCAATAATTCCGATAGACCCAACTATCGCAGTCCTGGAAAGAAATATTTTATCCGTTGCCGAGGCAATCAGATACCCTGCTGAAAGGGCCTTTTCGTTTGCCATGGCATAGATAGGTTTAATTTCCCTGGAGTTGTATATTTCATCTGCAAAATCGAAAACACCGGCAATGTCTCCCCCTGGTGTGTCCAGGTCAAATAGGATGGCCTTGACATCCGGGTTTTTTATAGCCGAACGAAAATCTTTCCGAAGATCCATGTAAGAGGTGCGCCAACTCCATCCGGATCTCTTATAAACCATCCCACCGTTTACAGAAATCACGGCAAGGCCGTCAGAAACCTCCAGGCAGCTTGTAGAGTCTTCAAACATGGACACGGAGGTTTCGGTATTTTGATTGTTTAATGCGACAAGGATTTCTCTTGCAGCCTCGATAGAAACCGCCAAAGGTTTTTGGATCAGGTGAAAGGGAGAAAAATGGTTTTCATTCATTTTAAACATCAGCGTTTCCTTTTATGGATTCTTTATGAAATCCCGGTCCGGCAAGGTGAACATGGAAGGTTTGGGGAGACACCTTGCCGGTCCATGGCCCCCGGGATTGCCATTTAACATGGAGCTTTCTCCCCAAAGCAATTACCCGGTCATCACACAGGGGTCAGTTCTGCATGAAGAACATTGGGCTTTACCCGTATCTTCGATTGCAAGGCAATTCGAGAACGTGTTCAGCCCGGCCTTTTCCAGAATCCTTTGGATCTCGGTTTCCGGGTCATAATTTTCAAGGGATTTTTCAAGACCGGCTTTTTCCTTTGACAGTCTGTTCAATTTCATTTTCATCGAAGTCCCATCTGTAGTTGATTTTCTTTCCTTTTCAACCTGCCGTTTAAAATATTCGTAATCCTGGCCCAATAGCGTTGACCGGTTTATGTTCAACTCAGGGCCTGTTTTCATAAGCCCTGTGCTGGGTGTGTAAGAGTATCTTTCGCCTTCAATTTGTTCAAAATAAACCTGACATTTAGCCGCCATAGAGAGGAATTCGTTTAGGCTTTCTTGCTTAATTCGTGACAGATTGGTGCATTCTTGTTTGATCTCATCAGCCCGCCTTTTAAAAGTAACAGGGATAGAATCGGCCAATTTGCCTTTTAGCTTTTTCAAATAAAGAGAGCAGGCGTCAATTTTCGACTTGGTATCGGCAAACACCCTCTTTTCCTGTTCAAGCAGTTCTCCGACCTCCTGGTTCATAAAGGCTTTTAATTGCAAATCAGTGACACGCTCATTTGCAGCGTTGTATTGCGCTCTTAAATCATTTTGAAATTGAACGACCTCAACAAAATTTTGGGCCAATTCTTCCAAGCTTGCGTTTTCTTTCGACAGTTTTGAAAACATTGGGATATCCTTTCTTGGTTTAAAGAGAATCAGGTATTCTTACATAGTACTTTGATGCGTTTTATCTTCCCGGAAGCCTTTGGCCCTGGCTTGTGCGTTTTCAATTAAATGATTGCCCTGGCCGCTTGCCGGAAAGCCTGATTCTGACTTTTCAATTAATGTATCATTTCTTTTTTTTGCATCAGCAATCAAGGGATTGCCGGTTGATGAAATGATTCCCCGATTTTCTGGCTTGTTTGATTGTATGGTGCTTAGCATGGCTCTTTCCTTTCTTTGGGTTTGGTATGGTTTTTAAAATCGACCTTAATCACTTTGTTCCCTATGGGTCGCTTGGTAAAGGCTTCCACGTGTCTGTCTATTTCCTGGACCGTATGAAACATGGGTTTGGACTGCTCAAACAGCGTCATCATGGCTTGGACCCCAAACGGACTTTTAAAGGAGTACTTGTCATTCAGATCCAGGCTCTTTTTAACGATGTCGGTAATGTCGTTGGCCAGGTGTTTTAATTTCTTAATTTCCTCTAAATTTTCGCGTCTCATCATAAGAATGTTTTTCGTCCGTTCCCCGCAAAACCAATCCAAGGAGAGGAATGGTCCTGTGGTCTTTTGGTTAAAGGTTCCGACCGTTTTTTAAATGGTCACCGTTTAGGTGACAATCCGGTGACTATCCAGGTGAGGGTCGACCATCAGCAAACCCGTTTCGGTTCTATCTTTGGTGACTATGGTGACTATTTTTCTAGCAAATATTAAATATTAAAAAATAAAATATTAATAATAATAAAGTTATGTAAAAAAGCGTGTAAAAGTCACCTAAGGTCACCAAAGGTCACCGGAATCAGATTTCAAGTTTAAGCCCAATTCCATAATATCGATAAACACCCGAGACCCTTCTTTTCTCAAAGCGCTTGGTCATCATGGACCCAAAGGCCTTCATTTTTGGCACCCGTTTTGAAATGTTCAGTTCAAACCATTCCTCGAAGGCCTCGTATAATTCTTTTGCCCCGGCGGTCGCATCCGGGTTGATGATGCAGCAGTCATCCAGAAAATCAGCCAGCATGTCAGAATCCCTTTTGAATTCTGCGGTTGCTTCCACAACTTTAAGAGGCGGGCAAAGGCCTTGCTTTTGATACAGATGGCACCCCCGGATCAGCCAAGCCAGTATTTCGGGTGCCTCATCCTTCATTTTCTCAAACAAATGCTTATCAGCCCGCCGCTCATTGTCTGCCTGGGGCTCACGATTGACAAAGGACACCTCAAAACGCACTCTTAAGCACCTCTCCCAAAAAGCGAAGTCGTCCGCCGGTGCATTCGGGATATGGTTTGTGGATAGGATAAGGGTGTGGGTCGGTTCAAATTTGGTGAACATCTTATCGTGGGGAAGGCGTGCGATCACGGTATCGTCACTTGACAACCACTTGACCCTGGCCGGTGAAATCTTTTGATGAGGGTCCGTTTCCGACGCAATGGCAAGGTTAACCCGGTAAAGCATCATCAGATCCGGTGAAGGCCCGGAGGAATTTTTAAACCGTCCCTGGTCGAGAAGCATCTCGCTTGGAATGACGGTTGCCATTGGACCCAGGATGAACAGCAATATTTTGATCAGAAGGCTTTTGCCGTTTCTGCCCTGGCCTTCAAAAATGATAAATATGTGATCCTTGTTTTTTCGAAGAAGGGTCATGCCAAGCAGCCGCTGGAGGAACAAAACCATTTCCGGATCACCGTTCATGGTTTCATACAGAAACTTGAGGAATCTCTTTGGGGTACCATACCAATCAGCCAATGGATGAGGGATGCATTGGGATTTCAGATCTTCCGGGAGACCTGGCCGGACAAGGCTTGAAACAAGGTTGTAAATATTTTTCTCGCAATGGGAAAAGCAAATTTCATTGGGCTCCGTGTCGAACTCTTCATTTAAAACGCCAAGGCCATTATAAGTGGTATGGGCGAAAAACACACACTCGTTCCGGCCTTTGTTTGTCCGGAGCCATCTCGCCAGTTTCAGGCACCCCTTCATGGTTTTTTTCAGCCTGAATATTTTCGGGCTTTCCGGATCAAGTTCTTTGATCTCCTTGTCAATGTCAAAGGCCTCTTCCAAGAGCCATTCCACGATGCCCTCAATAGCTGCCAGATACTGCCCTTTTTGATCAATTTGCCAGTTCGGCCCTTTGTCGTAGAACTCCCATTGACTGGTGGTTTTGTTGTGCAAAAAACATTTTCTATATCTGAACTTATAGAGTTCTGAGACGCCAACAGCCCCGGTATCGTAGTACCCGGTATCCCGGATTAAGGCCTTTGCGCTTTCCCTTGATGGCTGGATACTTGTGGACCCAGATCCACCGTCATCCAGATCCGGTCCGGATTCTTCGGAAACCCTTAGCTTGACCACATCGGCGATCTGCCTATCGGTTTGCTGTAGAATAAAAGAATCAAGGCATGATACCGGGAAGCCCGGATCTTCGTCCGCCTCACCGTGTCCTGAGACCCTATATTCAATATTATCATCAGGCATATGCAGGAGAGCCTTTTACCGGTTTACGAGGAGTTGTTCGGCTATCTTTTCCCGCCAGCGTCTCACGGTGGATGCATTGGCTTTGATCGCTTTGGCGATTTCTACATCCTTCCACCCGAGTTTAAAAAGAAGGCAGCACAAAAAAATGGCGGAAAAAGGGACCTTGTTATGTGAAAAAATAGTGTCGGTGATGGCAAAAAACTTTTCCTTGCAGACCATGCAGAAGCATTGCTGGTTTGACCAGAACCTTTCCGGCAGCTGGCCATATTCAGCGCCACAATGTGGGCAGGCCGGAGACTTATGGATCTTCCTGATAAAATAATCCTCGCACCGCTCTTCATTGAAAAGATTTGGCGAAATGTCATTGAATACATCATTTATGAAGTCTATTCCCATGAACATCAAATTCCTTTCATTGATTGTGATTTAACTCCCAGTTCATTTTCCATTCCATTTCTAAATTTCAAATGTAACCGAAACCCGCGCCTCTGTGACCCGTATAGAAAAAAAGTTCCGGGAAGGACCCGCAGGCCTCGGGCATTGCCTGAGCCCGTTTGACCTTTGGCCTGTTTGGTTTTGGTGGGTGGTCCGGAGGGAGATAAAACCGGCTTTTTTTGACCAGAAAATCGATAAATAAGAAATAAATATAGTCTGTAAAAAGTATAAAATAAAAAGATGGATAGAGATAATTTTAAATGAGTAGAGAGAGTGTTTCATTTTTCGATTCCGCTTCGGACCAATATATTCCGCAAATTGCCTAAATTTATCCGGATAGAAAGAAGGGTGGAATTATATTATTTGTGATTATTCAACATTTGGTTCTTGAATTTAACCATCCAACAAGATGGGTTCTCAAGACCGCTGGGGATCGCCCCACATGAAAAATCTTAGAGGCGATCGCTTCATCACGGGTTTTGCCAGTAACCATATTTCGAAAGCCACCACGTGAATAAGGAAACCCAGGCAGTCTATCTTTATCAGCTTCTTTAAGTAAAATAGGATTAGGCCAACCATTTTCCTCTGCGATACCTTCCCAAAGTTTATTGTCTTCCATTTTTAATACCCTTTCTTAAAAAAAAATTATATTTAACTGTACGATCTGACGCAAAAATACATTGTGCATCAATAATTGCAATACGTGCAAATGGCTTATTTTTGCAAACCCAAGAGTTGCAAATTAATAGGTTTGCAATCCAAAGGATTGCAAATTTGGATAGTTGGTTCTTATGCAGAAAAATAAGGGGCGGATTAAATCAATTCACTTTAGGTGACAAAAGAATGATCATTTGAAGACTAAAGCAAACCTTCTTCTTGAAGGTCTCTTCTTATAGTTGCGGTGGTTACTATCATTTCACTAACCATTTTTTTTAAGCTATTTATTTCTTCTGTTGTAGCGGCACTCTGAAGCAATTTCATTAATGCATCAATTTCTTTCTTTTTAATCCCAGGTTTCAACAAAGCCGACTCAACTATCCTATATTTCAAAACTGCACCAATAAGTCGATCTCTAACCATTGCAGATTTATTTAAACGCACATCCTCGAACTGTTTCTCATGAAATGCGCTTGCCACTAATGTCTTTCTTTCACGTTTACGAGTCGAAATTATTTTTATGCCTTTTTTACTTTTGTCGGAATTCGGACCTTTTATCGAGCCCGAAAGTATGGTTTCGCTTAAGGCTTTATGAATAATTCTTTCTGTTGGTAAACTCAGTAGGAATAACGAGGTAAAGTTTATTTTGTCCAAATTACTTTCAAGCCATACATAGAAAAATATTAAGACTTCCAAATGAACAAAAAACAGATCTTCGTCATCAGGTGGGAAGTAATATGGGCTAAGCATATCTTCAAAAAAATCTGTTATCAAATAATAATCAGGTTCGTGAAAAAAATCATACTTAAAATTGCT
>Ga0180732_1000646_pt1 | contig 27334 bp, 51 predicted proteins | sample KR11_01MetaG_FD_148674 | JGI IMG/M metagenome (GOLD analysis project Ga0180732, IMG submission 148674) | Groundwater microbial communities from the Olkiluoto Island deep subsurface site, Finland - KR11_0.1 MetaG | ecosystem: Environmental > Aquatic > Deep subsurface > Groundwater | place... | reverse complement strand
CAAATATACAAAACAAGAATATCAATGTCAAATCGTTTTTGCGAACTCAATGGTATCTTTGCATCATTTTTAAGAGTTGGCCTTTAGTTTTAGGTACATAATTCTGAGCTTCTACTCCAATATTAACCCATTTACCTAAAACACTCATTCCTGGACTATGGTTATGTCCATGTAACCATAAAACTGCTTTATTTCTTATTTCCCAAGGTACAGTTTGTAAAGTTTCCTGATAATGCATAACTAAAATCTGGTCCTGTTCCTCAAAATAGTATTTTGAATGAACTTCATTAAAACCTATATTTTTCATACACTTAGGAGAATGATCATGATTACCCAATACCAGTATCTTATGACCATTAAGTCTTTTTAATATAGTTGCAGTATGTATTACAAAAGTTAGACTAAAGTCCCCTCCGTGAATTACAGTATCCAAAGGGTTAACTACAGAATTCCACATTTTAATCATGTACTCATTCATTTCATTTACGTTTTTAAAGGGACGATTACAATATTTAATTATATTTTGATGTCCAAAATGATGATCACTTATGTAAAAGTTCATCTTCCTTATTATATTAAGTTTAAGCTTTCTAAAAATTCCTTTTCTTCATCTGTTAATTTACCAATAAATTCAACTTCCAATTCTAAATGCTGGAAATCCTTATCTTTAACTTGAATTGTTTCCGTTTCAGTTATAAACAAAATTGCACCAATTAGAGACTGATAACCCATACCAGAATCCAAAGTACCATCTTCAAGCATGACTTTAGCCTTCTTCAACAATTCCTCTTTTGAGTTAACAAAAATTGGTTCTGCTTTATAAGCGACTTTTCCACCTCCCCATAGATTACCATAAACATAACCTGATGATTTATATTGTTTCATTTCCCAGTCTCCTTTCTCTTATTCTTTAGCATCTCAAGGTATTTAATTAAATCCTTTTCTTTCTTAAGACTCCTTGAAAATCTTCGAGAAAATTCCCATTTTTTCTTAGTTCTTCTATCTTTTAACCGTCTTATTCCTTCTTTTTGGAACATGTATTTATATTCATTTTATAAAGACATCAAAGAACCCACCCCAAAAAAGAAGAGAAAGCATAACTAATCCTGAAACAAGGTCAATAAAAAAGTTATACTTTCCTGTTCTTTCTCTTCCGTGTCTCTCGATACTTATTCCCCCCCTGAGAAAAAGTATCATTAAGAAAATTATTTGTGGTATCATCTTTTATCCTTTCTTAGACTTTTCACATTTATGTATTTTATTTATTTCTTGACTCTGAAGTCTACGTTTATCTTCATTTAAATCCAAGAGTTTCTGAGTAATAGGTTCTATCTTTTCTCCTACGTTAAATAATAATATTAAATCTTTAGGATTCGAGAAGTTAGCCTTAAATTTCTTCTTACATTTTGAGCATACTAAAAATAGATTTGCTCCTGAACCTTTAACTCTTAACATTAACTTCTTGCTCTCCTTCACCAAGATCATCAGGTTCATTACAGACTGTTATTAATGTACCTAACAAATGATCATAGTCACTAGATTGGCATTCAGTTAGGACACAATCAATTTCTTCTTTCGTCCATTTTTCTCTTTTGACTTGACGTTGAAAGGCACCCATCAGACTAAAGGCATTGCCATCCAAACCTACTAATTTTAAATTGACTTTTCTACCTACAGCTTCCAATTCTTCAAATTTCATTTTGTTTTCTCCTTATTTTCATATTATCTTAAACTAGACTTCCACTAGACCTAATATTGGCCAGATATTAGAATGTGATACGTGCATCATTCTCTTCTTCTTTCTTATATACAAGTATTTCTTTTACTATTCGTTTAAGCCACAGATCACTTGTAATCTTTACCATTTTATCATGATAATTATTATCATACATTCCATAATACCCTTTAATCAGACTCTGGATTAAATTACCTTCATGAAGAAAATTTGGATTTTTATCAATTATATCTCTTATTATAGCAGCAGTTGCTGATATATTAATTTTAGGCAAATAAAGATCTGACTTTTTTTCCGCAATTTTCTGTTCAATTAAAAAATTATTCCAATATTCCCAAACAACTCCTCCAAACCCAATTGCATTAGTCTTTACTCCTTTGGCTACTATCGGAGGATGGTCTATCCAAAATCGATATTCTGATTCAACACGTATAACTGCATGAAGTAACCCAACAGGCACTTGATACTTTTTAGCTGCACTTCCTAATTCTGATATAACTTCTCTAATTACAGTAGGAGAAAGGTGTCCTAGAGTTTTAAGATCCGCTTCAACTAAATTAATCTCAAAACTTTCTTGTGTTACAAGAATATTATTCTGAAAACTTTCTAATTCTCTCTGAGAATACACAAGTTTACTTATAAGACTTACTACTACAAGCACTAATACAAACATTAATACAACTGATACAAGCATCCATTTAGTCATTTATTTTACCTTTCTTATAATAATGAAATTACTATCAACAATATAACAAAAGGATACCAGTCTCTAGTCCAACTTTGACCGTATAGAACAGCCAGATATCAAATTTGTATTTTCCCTTGTTTATTTGCATAAATAGATTCTACACGCTTTTTATGTAAAATATCAATTACTACAGCATTATTCTCTTGAGCAAAAAAATCAGCAGCCGACCAATCATTAGTTTCAAATATTACTATTGAACCCTTCTTAACTATATATTGATAAAAAGGACCTCTTTTTCTTTTCCTAGACATTACCCATTATCATGTTTATCATATCATTAAGTTTAATATCTTCTGACTTAATTTTAACAGATCTTTTATCTATTAAACCCCGTTTATGGGGTTTACATAACCCACATGATTTTCTTTTATTTTTTCTCTTTTTACGGTTCTGCTTCAATTAACAGTATCTCCTTTGCCAATTACAATTGAATTATGTTCTACCCAATCTAAAATACCTAATGTAACTTCTGTAATAGCAGTTTGAGTTAATAATACTTCCCGTGCAAAATTAAAGACTTCCCACATAGTAGAAACTTTCAATATCACTTGTTGTTTATCAAGGGGTATTGTAGATTCTACGAATAATTTGTTAGACAATTCACAAATAAAAGTATCAAAATCCTTTTTTGCAAGAATAGACTTTTCTGACCACTCCTGTACCTGAGTTTTCATAAACTGTAATGCTTGTTTCGGATCATTTGGGAGATTCATTTAACCCTTTCAATTTTTCAATTTTACAAATATACAAAACAAGAATATCAATGTCAAATCGTTAATTAGAGCTCGAATTCAAACTTAAATTCAGAATCTTCTAATTCATTAGGTAGACATTTTATTTTTGTCTGCATTTTTTTAAAAGCCTCTTTTGCTCGCTCCTTAATATCCTCAGGATTCTTCATTTTATGAGGAGTATAAACATATACTTCAGCATAAAAAGCTTTCCCATATTTAACCAAAACTTTCATAATATCCTAATTAAATGTTTTAAATATTCTAAATGCTCTAAACGTTCTAGAGGAAAACATGCCTTATTAACCAAATTATTTAGTTTTTCTTGTAGTATTCGAAGAATTTTAATATCTTCTTTATCTAAATCCCCTGTACTCTCTACAATAATATCATATTCAAGAAGTAATATTTTCCTAATAACAGGATCTTGCTCTTTTTGAAAAGCTTTATTTAAATCGATTAACTTCTTTTCAAGAAGAATAGGTAGGGATCTAACAGATATCATCTTAGCAATTACTTCTTTTTCATGAATTGATTCAAAAAGTATAAGATCTTCAGTTTTCCTTACCTTTCTAGTCTTTGAAAAAGATCTAGTATTTATAGTCTTTATCCAAATTTTAAAATCAGATGAATTACTTACCTTTACCATTAATTCCTTATTTTTCAATTTTTACAAATATAATCAATAAGAATACCAAAGTAAAATCGTTTATCACGATCAAATATGACAATCATAGATTGAAATTAAAGTATCATCAGAAACATCTTGCAATAATTTCTTAACTTCCTCAGCCCACTCATTAGCAGGCTTTTCATCACTAGCACAACTCCACCATCCCATTACTCCTCGTCCATACCATATACCTTCTTTAACCAAAGCAGATATTTCAACTTCATTTAAGTTCAAAATATCTTTTTTCATACATTGGTCAACACCTCCTATATGCTCCGACTTATTACCAGAGGTTCCTGGTCTACCAACCTTCCCCTTTGAACCTTTTTTAAGTCTTAATAAACCTAACCATCTACCCCCTAATACATACCAATCCCACTCAGAGTCTGGATTATAAGTAGAATATTCACGTAATATATGATCCTTATCAAATCTCCAACAATTACCATTCCACTCTTTCCCATACTTTTGATACAACTCCTCTAATGAACATTTTTTATTTTCTTCAGCAATTTCAGGAGTTATTCCTGTAGGATTTTTCTCATTATAAACTGTATAAGCCTCTCGAAAAGATCTAATCTTCTCTGCTGATACGATCTCTACCTCATATTCAGGAACCTTAATCTCTTCATTATAACGAGCCAATTGATCTTCAGGATCATTTCCTATTACCATTACTGCAAAATGTGACATCTTTATCTCCTTTCTTAAATTAACTCCAAGAATCTTTACCAAACATAGAAATTTCTTCACACCACCTGACAGATTCTCCTTGATTTTCAAGTACACTCTTTACTTTAAATCTTAATTCAACTAATTTCTTCCAAACTTTATATCTCCAATAGGAATATCTCCATTTTCTAAATAAAAAAGGTTCCTTGATTTTCAAAACCTCTTTGAGAAGACTATTCTTAAAAATTATATCTATATTTTGATACTCCTGACCTGCGTAACGTCCTTCTACAAACACTATTACACCTTTACTAGGATACCAATGTTTAACAAATCGAACTTGTAATTGTTTTTGTTTAAGCATTTTTCCAAAATATAGTGACACAAAGTAAATAGGGAGAAACTATAATGTAAGCATCACAATTAGGATCTTCTAATTGAAACAAAAACTGATTAACCCGTGAACTAATTTCTTTTTCATCAGGTACTATCTGTGGAGGAAAATAAAACATAAGACTCAATTTAATAAAGGGGCCTACATCGGGCAAAAACCAATGACCAATATCAGCCCCCTCAAATCTAAATCGAACAACTAACCAATCCATTAAAGATGAAAGGGAATCTTTACTTAAAAGATCCACAGACTCCCTTAATTCATCTAATGAGGTAAATTGGGTCATCTCTTTTGATATACTGCATTTCGTCCATTCTTTGAAGACGCATGACCCCCGATTACCTTACGTGCGATAACTCTAACTTTCTTACAAGCTTTTATGTTATCGACTTTAGAAGAATCCTCATTGATTATTCCAACCGACAGGGCAATTTGAGCAGCGGTCAAACCATCTGGATTCAATTCCAGACAGGCCTTTACTTTGGACGTGAGATTATCTTCTTTAACAACTGGAACTGTTGTTTCAGTTGTTTCTACTTTAGATGTAGATTCAAGTTCTACACTTTTCTTTTTAGACATTGTAAATCTCCTTCGTTTAATCTATTATTTTGTTATTTATTGAAACACCTCAATATACATATCCGTGGATCAAAGTATCATTTTTTATAAAAATTCAGCGATAAACCAGAAAGGGACATATATAATTCTAGAATCTGAGTATCAATATCGTTATAACTCATAAAAAGTTTTGATAATTTGTTTCCATAGCTCAGTGCCTCTTGTTTTAAACACCGATAAAAAAGTTCAGTAGTCATAATTGCTAAAAATGGAATTGAAGCTTTACCTAATAAAGGTATTACTTCTGTTCCTAATGCCTTAATTAAAAACTGCTTCCGAGCCCTCTTAATATCTTTTAACTTAAGACTCTTAGCTAAAATCCTATCCTGAGCTATTTTATATCGAACTAAAGCCTTACTTTTTTCCATTTTTCTTTCAATTTTTGAATTTTATACAATATAATCAATAGGATTTCAAATGTCAAATCGTTTTTTGCGAAATCAATGGCCTCACATCTTCTTAAATACTCTTAAATGCATTATAGCTAATTTATATTCCCATTGTGAAGAAGACTCAATTATATCTCTTACAGCATCTGAGACATCCTGAATACCTGTAAAATATCCAGAGGGCATATCCAAATTATTACTAGAGTCATCAACAACCAAGTAACCTCCAACTTTGACCATTTCTCCATAATGTTCTAAGTCTAATTTTACATATTTATATTCATGACATCCATCAACATAAACAATATCATAAGGTCCTATCATTTCAGCTTCAGCAATTACCTCCTCATTAGTAGAATCTCCAACTATCAATTGATCATCATCAAATTCTAAACCAAAATGTTGATGCAAATCCAAGATATGTTGTCTATAATTCTCTTCCGGATGATCAGGAAATATACCTGTTTCTCCTGCAAATGAATCCAATCTAGTAACACCATAAATAAATGCTTCTTTATTTAAATGCTGTGATATTAATTCAACAAGAGACAACACCTGTCCTTTATATACACCTATCTCTAAGAATTTAAAAGTAGAATCTAAACTTAATACTAAAAGATACCATAAATAACAGAAAGCTCGTTCTCCAAAACCATAAACATGTTGTTCTACAAAATCTCTATGCTCTTTTAAATAAGAAATTTCATTTGTAGCTGCAGTAAAATCATCAACCAATAACTTATGAATATCTTTATCATTTTTATATATATTAAAATAATGTTGTAGATCCATATTACCTCTTTACTAAATGTAAATATGGACTAAGGTCCGTATGTCCATTACCGTGAAGGATAATAGGATGCTCTCCTGTTACATTATTTTTAAATTTTCCCTCTGTTAAGAATTCTCCCTCTGCAAGGAAAGCAACTGATTGAAATAATACACATTGAGTATCAAGCTTTATAACCTTCTCTGGATCCTTTAAATAAAGTTGAGTTAACCATAATTGATCATCAAAAGGTTCTTCTAAACCTTGGACCTCTTCTTTCCTAAAAAGATCAACCAAATATTCCCGACGAGCTATATAACTACCACTATTCAGATAACACCAAGGAGAAGAACTTAACAAAGGATATTGAGAATCAAGTTCAGGATTAGGCCAACAAGCCTTTTCTGTACTACAAATAAAGTCATGATTCCCTAATTGTTTTACTCGTTCCTCAATTTGAACCTCATTACCAATAAATAATACATCAAAGGCATCAACAAAAAGTATATGCGTATATTCTACTAATTCCTCAGCAGCTTTTGCAGCACATTTCAACTTCTTTAGAAAAGAAAAGGATTCTCCTTGTCCATAAATTTTAAAATCTAAATTAAAAGTTCGCAGAGAATCTACAGTTCTTTGAAACTCCTCATTTTGACGAGATGCCACCATCACTACTACAACTCTCATTCTATTCCCTCTTATCATTTTTAAGCAAAGTTGGGTTCTCCCAGATATTACCGATGACTTCTAAATTATCTAATACAAGACTTCCAGCTCCTAAAATAGAGCCTCTTAACCTGAAATAAGCAGGAGAAAATTCCACCTGCGATATTTCAGTTTCTATTGAGCTGCCATTTTCAATAGAACTACGTTCAATAATTAACTTAACAATATCTCCTTCATAAATCTCTTTGCCATTTTTATCCCTTAAACCGGTGAATTGCATTAAAATAATACCTTCTAATGGTTTAAGTTCCAATTCATTCCGCCCAACTTGAAAAGCGAAAATTTCTAAACTACCGATAAGTGTATTATCAATTCTTTCTAACGGTCTTGGAGCGACCCAAGTTTTTACATTTTTATCCCAACACCTAAGTTTTATTACTCTCATTCATCCTCCGGACCATAAAAAACTTTTCCTGTAGTTTCAATTTCTTCCCTCAATTTAGAATACCTACTCATATACTCTCCTGCATACTCATGCTTCCAATCAGTATAAACTGTCCCACCAGAATCTATATGATCTATGTTAATACTAGGAAGGAATACAGATTTGAAACCTGCAACACTAGCCCTAACTGCAGCTAAAGAATCATCAAAACCATATAATCCCCCCATTTGATATAAATAACCAATTTTATCTAACAATTCTGAACGATAAGCTTGACAAGAACCCATTACATGAAAAACTTCTTCTATAATCATCCAAGTTTCTCCAGGAGAATGAGGTAACATCCTAATTGTAGACTTAAACCAAGGATCAGGATAATCAGGTCTTTCCATTAAGTCTTTACGTTTCAAACCACAAATACCAATTTGCGAATCCCGCCTAAACACCTCTTCCATTTGCTCAATCCAACCTTTTTGATGAATCACTATATCGTTATCCATCTTAATACAGGTTTCTCCGGGACATCTTTTTAACCAAACTTGATTAATACCTCGTGCAGTACCAATATTCTTACTTCCATATATAACTTCTAAATTCAGTAGAGAGAGAGAATGAGTATAGTAGTCAAGTAATTGTTTAGTTTGGGGACAAGAATTATTATCATAGATGATTAATCTATTTTTCTTCCAATCTACAGTATCTTCTAAAGAACGTAAAGTTTCCTTAGTCAAGTGAGACCTGTTATTTTCTTCTGTATCCCAAATTGCAATACTAATTAATGACAAAGATCCTCCAATTAATGTCCTAGTTTTTCAAAAATAATATCTCTAGGAACTAGTCTAAGAGATATTTTTACATTTCTAAATTCTTCCTGATCCAACTTCTCCTTAACTAAATCATGTATTTCTTTTAATTTAGGTTTCTTTATTCTGAAATAACCATTAAATTGAGAAGCAACTAACTGAGAATCAGTATAAATATTTACAAATTTTATTCCAGGATGTTTAATGATATAAAGAGAAAGATAAGTTATCAACTTTTCTAAAGAATACCACTCGGCCTCATTATTAGTATAGGCTTCGGATAAAACGAATCGAGGCCAAAACATTACTTCATGTTCAGCCTCTAAAACTTTAAAACTACCATAAGCCTCAGCATCTGGCTTACCATTTCTAAAACAACCTCCATCTACATAAGCCTCTAGATAATTATTCACCATTAATTCATCCTCAGGCTTAATAATTTCTCCATACTCTCAAATTGTTCAATTCCCACTTCATCTATAGAAGGGATTACTACCTTATGATCCTTAACAGAAAATATAAGAACATTAGTAAGAAAATCACTTACTAAAATTTCATCTGCAGAAAGATTCAAGTTAGCTATTCTTACCCATAATTCACTAGGAGTCGTAGTCAACACATTCCACACCCATTTACTTTTTATCTTGTAGTTAACTAGGTAGTTCGTTTTTATATTTTTCTCTGAGTCCATTGAATATCAATATAGCAGACTGTTCAGCCTCTACTAAAGTAGAAGCATAACATTTAACCTCAAATTGGACTTTACCCTTTGAATTTAAAGAAATATCCACTGAATTCTGATTGAAACTTGCTATTGTCTCAGAAGTTTCTACAATATTACCACTATCATCAAGTTTCTTAGTAATGACTGTACCCGATTTGTTTATTTCCATCATTTTTCTCCTTTAAAAAGTGTATTTAATAAATCTAAGAGGAGTAAGATTAAAAGTATATAAATTAAACTTAACAAACTACTTTGTTCCATATACTCCTTATTTTTTATAATTAAATATAATTAGCTAAAACTACTCTAATCTGTATATTCCTTATTAAATATAATTAAATATAGTTAACTTTGGAACCTATGAATTGTTTTCATTTCGGGGATATCACATCTTCTTCGGTTTTGTCGTCTCTTAATTTAACAAATCGAGGAAACCTCAAACTATATCCTCCGGACTCATTTCTTGTAACCTTATCATATTTTACTTCAATCAAGGTTCCAATCAAAGTATCTCTCATATTCCAAAACTTTTGACGTTCCACATCAGAATATCCTCCCCCTACATTAACTTCAAAAGCAGCATCCCCAGAAGGATGTCTTGTGCAGAGTTTAACTACAAAAGCTCCAAGCATCCCCTTATATTTACCCTCTCCCTCTATATAATCAACAATTTTAAGACCTAAGGTATCAGTAGGCTTCTTCTTCAACCAATTCCAAGAACGTTTAAATTCATAAAATTTACCAAGAGGTTTTATTATTGCCCCCTCATAACCTTCTCTTAAAAATTTCTCATATAAAGTTTCTAACTCAATAGGATTAAAAATCTGATAAGAAGGAATTATTTCCAGATTATCTCCTATATAATCCTTAAGAAGCATCTCTAACCAAAACCTGCGTTCCTCTTGAGGAATGGGAATAATTGATTTAGTTCTACCTTCTTCCCATATATCAAGAAAGAAACCATCAAAAACAGTATACAAAGACCCACTTGTGTCTACATCATATTTCCTTCTAACTTGCTTCATAGTACTCTGATAATCTTTTTTCTGTACTAATTCTCCATCAAGAACCCAATCTCCCTCTATAAGTTCTAATTCTTTATTAATTTGAGGATAATTATCAAAAGTATGGCCTCTTCTAGACCACAAAGTAACCCTTACCCCATTTTTAATAGCAATACACCTAACACCATCAAGTTTAGGTTCTACAATTGCAGGAAAGATAAATTTCCCTTTATAATCTTCAATCTTTTTAGCTTTCATTACTTCAAACATAGGAAGAAAATCTGTTCCAAAAGCTTCTAAGAGGAGTCCTACATTTACTCCTATTCCTAAATCACGTGCCAGAACCTTAGCAAACCAACAAATATCAGAAGTATTACAACCCGATAAATATTCAAGCACTAAATTCTCTGCAGAAAGACCTGTATAAATTCTCTTTCTCAACAAATCTAATATATTCTTAAAATCGACCCAAGCACTCCAAGCTCTAGGAGGAACTGTACTACTTATACCACAAGAAAAAACATCTATTTTTTTAATCCAGTATCTGTAAAAAGGATTATAAGTATAGAAAAATAATTCCTTTAACTCAGAAGAAGATTGTTTTAGATATTTTACTTTCTCTATAGATGAAGTAGTAAATGTTATTTTTTGTAAAACTTCAAGGTCTTCTTTTGTCATTTTTATTCTTCTTTAGAGCATCAGTATCTGATCCACAGAAGCCCACGAATTTATTCGGGGGATTAGTCACTTTACTCAATATCTCGGTAGGAATTAGGGGACATAAACCCAACTTTTTAACTTTATAAATTGCGAGACGAAATCCTAATTTTTCAGATTCATTCACTATGTTTTTATCACACCATTCCAAAAGTTCGTTCAATGTCTCTGGAATTTCTATCCGAATAATTTTTTCTTCGATTTTCATCATTACCTCTTTTATTCTTTCATTCCTCTCGATTAAGTAATTCTAATTCTCTTTTAAGATGTTCAGCATCATTTGTTCCGTAATCATTTTCCATTAGATTATAAGCATCTTGAATTATTTCATTTTTCAGTTCCATCTTTTCTTCTTTTACCAATTCCAAAATTTCCTTCTCTGCTGATAATATTTTTGATATCATATAACCTTCTTTAAGTTGAGAATTATCACCAAACCATTCTTCTAATATTTTTCTTATTTTGTTCATTCTATCTCTCGCAATCTTTATATTCTTGCAACATTTTTTCTAAAGATTCTATAAATTTCAAACCATCTTTAGTCAGCTCTTCTACGTCTATATCATACGAATAAAGAGCTTCTTTTATATCGTCAGGATTTAAACCCTCATCATTATAAATAAAATCGAGAAATCTGTTTAATTTGTCTACTGCACTTTCCATTTCATTTCTCCTCAATACTCATTTTAGTTACATGCAAGAAAATTAGATAGATCTTCTATGAATTTCTCTTTAAATTGTAAAGATACATAATTATTACAACCTCCAGTATAATCTTTAAAATCTTTTGCAGTTCTAATTAACATACCAAATACTCTATATTCTCTTACATCCCCAATACTAAAATAATAAATCTTCCCATTAGACATTTTAAAGAACCCAGATACCTCAAAATGCCCCTTTGAAAATATTATCTCACTAACAGAATAAGAATCTTTCAACAACCTTCTAAATTCTCTCTTAAATGTTTTATAAAATGCAAGAAACTGAGGAGTATCATAACAACTACTCTCAAACTCCTGATTAACTAATAATATTGACTTTTCCATGAAACCCCTGTTTAATTTTATTATAATTTAAACAACTGTAGACTTTCCTAAGATCTAAATCCATTTCTTCAAAAATTCAATAAGTCAATTACCAACTTACAAGCATCTTCTCCGTACTTCTTCGTAATAAAATCTTTCAACGAACCATCTTTTTCTTCTCTGTACCCTAAAAACTTTCTACAGTAATCATCAAAAGCAATTATATTAAAAGAAAATCGTCTCGTTACACCCATCACTTGTACCTCCTTATAACCAGCCAAATCCATCCCAAAAATCCTCTCAAATTTTTCATATTCCTCCTTACTTGGCAACTGTACATCTGTTTCAGTCATTACTTCTTCCTTTCTTTCTTTGCAAATCTTGTCCTCCTTTAATCCGAATGAAGACCTTTAAGATACATTTCTTGAACTACCTCAACAGTAGGGCCTAAATATCCACCATTAATAGTAGATATTTCTAATGAATCTTTCCACCAAATGTTAACTTCACTACAGTTCTTTTTCTGAATATCATCAAACCTCGAGTCCTCCAAAAAACAAATCTTAGGATAAGCTACTACCAACCCACCTTCTATATTATAGACCCAATGATGATGAATAAAACCTCGAGTACCCCACTTAGATAATTCCATATATTTCGAAGGAACAGCTACAAATCCCTCATTAGCTATCTTCCCAAGTATAGAATATACAAGTATCGGATTATACAAATCTTCTAAGGTGTGAGTACAGATACAAAAATCGAACTTACCAAATTTGTCCACATAACCAAGAACTTCTTGCCATATTTCAATGAAATTAATATCACCTATAAAAGTCTTGTCAGTCTTATAAACAGCAGGACCTCTATCTACAACAACACTAACAAATTTATCAGCAAAACTAGTAGCCCCACCTACGTCAATTATTTTCTTTCCCGGAAGTACAGCTAGTACTTCTTCTCGATTACCATTACTATAATATACTCTCGTATTCAATTTCGTCTTTTTTAATTGATTTTAAACAATTTATATATCCTTGGACTTCAAAAGAATTCAAATGAATTTGTGAACACAATGGCATCCTAATTCATACAAAATGAATCGTGAACATAAAGATCCAGAGATTATTATATTTAATGACAAATATCTTATATTTTCAACTAATAAGGTTATAAGAGTATGATTATATTATCCGACCAAATTTTACCTCTCCTTCCTAAACTAAAAACTGAAGACTTTAAAACCCTCTTAATAATAAACCGTTATTTATCCACAGAACCTTACTGCGTAGAAATACATAAATTAGTAGAATTGTTTAATGAACAGGAAAGTGTTTTATATTTTCAACTGATCAGGCTACAGAATTTAGGTTTATGGGATTTATATGACAAGAACCATAAACATATAAAAGTTCTAGACAAGAATATTTTAAAGAAAAATACGGAGTATGGTATTTTCATTCAAGATAAGTTTTCAGATAGAATTTTAAGGCTTGTAGCAAGAGAAAATCAGGAAAATTTGCTAATTTCTCTCGTCGATAACCCCCTTCAAAATGAAAACAATAAAAATTTAGAACCAGATACTTTAGATAGGGGGTATATATTGTATACAATATATACCCCCTTAAAAAATGGTAATAAAAATTGTTCTTTTGGGGTTAGTGAAGAGGGAAATTTTATGGGTCCGCAAGGCTTGCAGTATAGGAATCAGGAGGTTTTTATAGATAAACTTAGATTGCTAATAAGAAAATCTATTAATCAATCTTCAATAAAACTTGCAGAATATTTTCTAAGTAAACGTTATGAATATGATCTCCGTTTAATGGCTACTTCTGATGATAAAACTTGGGCTATAAATTGGGCTAGACATCTATTCACTAAGTATCCACGGATACCTATATTAACTTTTCAAAAATCAATTGATTATTTTTTCAACTCGGCCTTCTGGGCCCCAAATTTTAATTCATTACAATTTTTAGATAAACATATTCAAGAGTTCCTTGCTAAAGATACTAAAGGTAAAAAGACTAATATAAAAATAAAAATGATTGAATGAACAGGGTAGATAGTTTATGAACTGGTATGAAGGATATATTGAAGAGAATATTCGAAACGAAGTGAAATTGCTACGCGATAATGGATTCAATACTGAAAGTTCTTGTCATCACGGAGTGTGTGTTCAATGTCAACTTATTGTCGAGGGAGAATTACAACGGTTGCATAATTTATTATTTGACAACGGATATCGAAATTATACTGTTGAAATGACTTTAAGCGTAGTCAGTGGGTGTAGTTGCTCATCAATGCTAATAAAATTTAATGATAAGTTGAAAGTAAAAAATAAGAATGATTGAATGAATAGTAAAAAGTTAAAAATCTATATGGCACACGATGGCGAACCATCAGAGGGTTGGAATGCTTGTGTTGATAGGATAGAATTTAATATTGGAAATATTAAAGAAGAATTTAATAAGAATGTATAACACGACGAAAAAATATTTGTTAAACCTACTTCACGAGTGGATGCAGGAATTAATAGTTTTGGAGGTCGAACAAGGTGAATATATACGCAAGCACAAATCAGTAAAGATTTGGGGCGGATTTGCATTAATGGGAATGTGTAAGAAACATATTAAAGAATTAAAAGGAATAATTGAAAAAGGAGAAAAATGAAACCAATAGAATCATACCGCAGGTGTGAATTTTGCGACAAGCGAATATCAGCTTGTTCTCCACCTTCAAATGAAAGTTATGAAAATGCAGAAATTCATATTGGAGAGGGAAGTATTTTATTACCAGAAAGATTTGTAAAAGATAATAATAATCATACAGCAGACATAAGTGGTTATTATTGCAATCAGAAATGTTTAGCTGCAATGATTGAAAAGGTACTATCAGAATAGGAAAACTACAAAACAGAGTAGACAACTTGTTGACAACTCACGATTTAATTAGTGGGTTAAAGTTGTCAACAATGAAGTATAATATGAAAATGAAGCAGAGGAATAAAATAAAATGATATTTATTAAAATGATATTTATATTAACCGAACAAATAATGAATGGGACAGTGACAATGGGAATCTTTACCTCAGGGATAGAAGCAGATTCTTTTGAAGAGGCAAAAGATATATTGAAGCATCTTCCTAAGATGAAGACTGCTTGTATAACACAAGATGACTTCCAAAATTTTAATTTCCATTTACAAGATATAATAGGTACTATGAAAAATGAACCATTAAAAATGAACCATTAAAAATGATTAAAGGAGATTAACTATGTGTCTAGATCTAGTAAATGAAGTAAAAGTCCGAAAGACTAATAAATCTTATGAAAATGGGATAGCTTACAAGGTAATGGAAAAGGATTGGGATGATGAAAAATATTTCAATTCTGTATGTCGAGGTACAGGAAAGTATACATTTAATAAATGGTATCACGAAAAAGATTTTAGGGATATGGAATATAGGAAAAATACTACAATTCTAGCTTCTGATTTTCTTGTAAGCTACCCATTAGGCTTCCATTCTTTTATTAATCATAAAGATGCAAGTTGTTATCATAAAGAACATTTTAGTTATAGTAGGGTAGTAGTCAAAGTAAGGGTGAAGAAAGTAGTAGCTACAGGTTTTCAAGGAGAATTTCCTATTATAGTAAGTAAAGAAATTAGATTTATAAAAATAATTGATGAAAGATAAGATTATAAATATTGATCCACAGGTAATTATAAAGTGGGGTTTTTCACGAGAAGGTCTAACTAAAAAATTAGATGATTTACCCTTAAAAGCCAAAGGTCGAGAATATATTAATAACTATGTTAAGACTTTTCCTGAAGTAAAAAATCTACTCTTAATAGGTAATCCTCTTTCTACTTTTGAATTTTGTAGTATATTGGCTAAAAATCTAGTATCCCACAATAAAATTTTACGGAGGATATCTCTTATACCTTTTTATGAATTAACAGAAGATACAGAAAATATAGCCAATCGTATTATTACTAGTGATTTAGTAGTAATATCTGATTTAGGTTCCTTCCAACTTAATACTATACAGATGTCAAGATTATATTCTAATTTATGGTATCCAATAGTAGTTCAAAAGCAGAGATTTATTTTTACAGCAATTGATGAAAGTGATATAACAAACTTAAATAAATCATTATCAGAAATAATTATAGGAGAATCTGATGCCCTCAACTTACGAAGTAAGTGAGGACAAGATATGGTATGATCCCAAAACCCAGCTCTTGTTCTTTTACGGAGAGATACAAATATCTAGTGCTTCAAAATTATTAAGAATTATTTGCCGATTAGAAGCCGATCCGGAAATTAAAGAATATTCCTTTGTAATTACCAGCGGAGGAGGAGACCTTGTAACAGCAATCAATATGTATGATATATTAAAAAGTTCAAAAAAACTAAAGGCTACTTTTGCTTGGGATATGTTGGCTTCTGCGGCAATTTACCCTTTCTTGAGTTCAAATAATCGTTATTGTTCAATTCATACTCAATTTGTTTTACACCCTGGTAGTTGGAAGGGAGGTGAAACAGAATATACTGCTCCTTCTTTAAAAACTCAGTACTGTTTTAACGCAAAATTAGATGAAATAGCTTTTTCTTTATTAACCAATTTAACAAATGTAAATCAATCCCTAATTGACGAACTAGCTAAAACTGGAGAATGGTATTTAAATGCACATGAAGCCCAAGGTTATTGTATAGTAACGGAAATAAGAAATGCCCCTACCTTCCAAACCTGAAATAGAAGTTGCAGCAATTAATTTAATGTTAGGTAGTAACGAAGCTTGTATACGGTTAGTTACTGAAATAACAGAAGATATGTTTACTACAGTATCTCATCGTACTATAGTAAAAGTAGTAAGTAACATTATTGAACAAGGTAATACTGTAGATTACACCTCAATTTCAACAGAATTATCAAGACTTCAAACAGGAGTAGATTTAACTAATTTCTCTCCTGATGTAATCTATACTGAAGGTAAAGTTTCGAATATCATAAGGATCATTAAAGAAACTTATCTTTTACGTACCAGGATTCAAATTTGTGATAAAATTTCCAAGACTGGTAGTTCTACTTCTGATATTCAAAAATTTCTAAAAGAATCCTCTCAATTATTTTGGACTTCAACTGCTACAAGCAACCGAGAATTAGGTATAGTTTCTTCTGGTAACCTAGCAAACATTAGAAGAGAGATAATGTTAGAGAGGATGAGGACTGTACCTATTTTAACAGGTTGGGAAGAATTAGATAATTATTTATCAGGTGGTGGATTTTCAAAAGGTACCATTAGTATCATCGCTGGAAGGCCAAGTCATGGAAAATGCCAAAAGTTTAATACTCCAGTCTTTACTACTCGGGGATATGAACAAATTAAAAATATTAAAATAGGAGATGAAATACTTTCTTTATCTTCTAACAATCAATTAGTTTTTAATAAAGTTAAATCTGTAATTAGTAATGGAATAAAACCTCTATTTAAACTTAAAATAAAGAGTTATGGTTATGAATTGTTTCTTACTGATAATCATCCTTGCTTGACTATTAGTGGCTGGAAAGAATTAAAAGATTTAAGTCCAGGAGATAGAATAGCAGGACCTCGGAGATTATTTATAAGAGATACTGCTTCAGAATATTCACCAGATTTTTGTAGATTAATAGGTTATTTAATAGGAGATGGAGGACTAACTCATGATATCCATTTTACAACAGGAAATCCTTATATAGAAAAAGACATAGAAAATATCTTAATTCAGAAATATAAAGGACAGGTGAGTTTAAAAACTAGACGAATAAGACCTAATTTTAAACAATTTAGTCTTTCAAAACCTATACCTAATAAGTTACCTAATCCTTTATTAAATGATCTTAGGAAATTAGGTTTATCCGGAAAAGGTTCTCATACTAAATTTATACCTCCTGAACTTATAACTAATATTGAAAATATTAGAAATTTACTAATAAGTTTATGGGAAACAGATGGTTCTGTTTATGGATATTCAAGTGTTAGTTTAAAATTAATTAGAGATGTTCAAAACTTATTATTATATTTTGGAATATTAACTACCTTTAATATTAAGAAAACTTCTTGGGGTCCTAAGGGTATGGATAAAATTGATAAGAAAAGGTCTTTTAGTTATAGACTACATTTAAGCGATCAAGAGTCTATTATAAATTTCTGGAATGAAATAGGTAATTATTTGACTGACAGTTCTAAAAAAGAATCTCTTAGAAAGTTAAAAGATGAAATCTTAAGAAGTAACCCTTATACTTCTCTAAACAATGTACCCAAGGAAGTTTGGGGAATTATTAAGAAGTACATATCAGTAAAAGAAATTTTTAAAGGAACAGGTAGGAACTCACGCGGAAATGTTTCAAGAGCAACCTCTGAGGGAGTGTCTCAATTTTATTTATTCAGAATTATTGAACTTATTAAGGAAAAAATTGGTTACAGACCTGTTGATTTAGTTATTTTACAAAAACGTGATATTACATGGTTAAAAATAGAATCAATCACTCTCGATGAACCCGGAGAAGTATATGATTTAGAAGTAGAAAATAATCATAATTTTATTGCAAACAATGTTATAGTGCACAATTCTCTGACTAAGGCCAATTTAATTTATAATCTCTGCGAAAGAGGTATTGGTGTTTGTAATGTTGCTGTAGAACAGACGTTAGGTACTGAGATGGATAGAATTGATACGTTACTAACAGGTATACTTATAAAAGATTTGAAAAATGTAAGGAACTGGAATGTTGGAGATAGTAGAATCAATTTAGTTAAAGAGGCCCAGATTAGAATGGATGAACACTGGAATTATCATATTATCCATAAGAGGAGTTTAACTCTTAATGATGTCTATTTAAGATTACAACAGATTCAAACCCAGAAACCAATACAGGTAGTATTTTTTGACTTATTTGATAAACTTATAGATGTAAACGTTGATAAAAATAAACCTCAAACAGTTGGTAAAAAACTAGGTGAAGCAGCCATAATTGCAGAAAATCTAGGTATCCACTTATGTTTATTAGTTCAAATCAATAGGGAAGTAGAAAGAAGGAAAGATAAACGCCCAACTTTGTCTGATTTAAAAGATAGTGGAAGTTATGAAGAAGTAGCAAGACTTGTAATGTTGTTATATAGAGATTCTTATTATAATCCAGATAATCTAAACGATATTATGGAATTAATTATTGCTAAACAAAATGATGGTCCATCGAATATTAGATTAGAATTTAGTATTAATCCAGAGATAGGTCGGGTCGATCTCTTATCCTCAACTGCTCATTTTTACTAATGGCTGAAAGTAAAGAAGAAATAATGTTAAAAAAATATTTACAAGAGTATCAACAAGGTAATAGTAGTATTCTGCACAAGGCTTTAAATATAATTAGAGGTATTGTAAAACTTGAAAATTATTATGATCCTTCAGGTTCAAGGACCTTTGCAGATTTTGAACAAGTAGCTTTGATAGGGATATGGAAAAGTTTTGAAAGTTATCAAGAAGGTAAAGGCTCATCCTTATTAAGTTGGACTAGCACTATTATAAAACAACATCTATCTAAAGAAGTTAGAATGATAACCAGAGAAAAGACTGAAACTACTCAACATTTTAGTCAAATCGAGAAAATAAAAGATCTTGAGGATTCGGAAAACTATATATTTTCAGTTTCTTCTGATAATAAAATTTTCAATGGTAGGCTAGATATGGACGAGAAACTTTATCTTTCTTATATCTTTGAAGTAGAGAGTAATTTATCTAGAATCAATCTTAAACTTGTTAGTGTATTTGATATAAAATTAATTTGGCCTAATATAGATAGATCAGTTCTTGCTTCAATATTTCGAGTTAGTAGAATGAGTATAAGCAAATATTTTAAGCTTATTAGAAAGGTAATGGAAAATGTCTACCAAAAATATAGTGAAGATAAAATATGATAAAAGGACAAGATGCAAACTAAAGTGAAATTTGAACTTACTAATAATTATACATATATTGCAGGAGAGGTTCCTCAAGAAGTACATAATTTATGTACTATTCCTTATGATTATTGGACTCAGGATTTTTATACTAAACAAAAGGTGATGAAAACTAGACAGTTAAAATATCTCTATTTCATTTCAAAGTTTAGTATAAGTTATTTTCCTACAGGTTGGTTCAATAAAATTTATCAGCTTTATATTGATTTAGATTATGAAGTAGAGATAATTGATAATACTACTTCTCACGATACATCTTCTCTAGCTTTATCTTTGATAACACCTCCATTAAGAAATTATCAACTTGATATTGTAACTAATGCAATAAAAGCTAAGAGGGGAATTCTAGTAGCTCCCCCAGGTTCAGGTAAGACCTTAATTTATACATATCTTCTTTCTTATTATGGTTTAAAATCATTAATTATAGTACCTTCTATTAATCTACTTAATCAGGTATATTTAGACCTGGATAAAGCTCTTCCAGGCTTAATTGGTAAAATAGGGGATTCAGAGTGGTCACCAAATCTTATTACCGTAGCAACTATTCAGACTCTTTGGTCTAGATTAAATCAAGAAGATTCTCAAGAGTTTTTCAATTCAATATTGGTGCTGATGATTGAGGAAGGCCACCATGTTAAAAATGCAGGTTATAATCCTAGAAATACCTATTTTCAAATAGTAATGACTATAAATGCCCCTTATAGGTTTGGTATTACTGCTACTCCTGGAAAGGAAGGCTCTCTTGAAAGAGAATTATTAGAAGCAGCAACAGGATCATTAATTGGAGGAATAGGAGCTAGTACTTTAGTTGAACAGGGGTATCTGATCAGGCCTAAGATAAAAATGCATATAATACCCATACATAACATAGGTTATGATTGGTATTCAGCTTATGAACGGAATATAGTAGGAAATACCTATAGAAATGCTTTAATATGTAAATTAGCCAAAGAGTTTGCGGCCGAAGGTAAAAGTGTTTTAATCTCTTGCAACTGGGTAGAAAAACATGGAAAGATTTTGTGTAATCTATTGGGAGAAGGAACTTCAATGTTTGGAGAGACTTCTAGTAATGATCGAAAAAACATATTAGAGTCTTTCGAATCCAAGGATTGCAAAATTATTGTATCAACAATTATGAATGAAGGTGTAAATATCCCCTCAATGGATGTAATAATATTAGCAAGTGCAGGTAAAAGTCAAAAACAAATGGTTCAACGTATAGGTAGAGTAATGAGACCTAGTAAGGGAAAAGATACTGCTATTGTTATCGATTTTTATGATAGAGATAGAGGGATTTTAGAGAAGCATAGTAAACAGAGATTAAATTTATATCAATCTGAAGAAGCTTACGATATAGAGTTAATTCAGTCACCAAAGGAAGAAGCCAATTTTGCGGAGTTTAAGTTTATATGATAAAATCACTGACTAGAAAATTAATTTCAAAACATTGGAGAAATCGCGGGACCAAAACAATAATTACTTTTGGTGTAAGAGATACTGAGTATATACGGATTTTTATTAGATTTTTTAATATTCGCTTTCCTGGAAATTCTTGGAGCAAAACCTGGATAGGAGCTATTAGATTTTGGATAAAAAGTCTACCACCAGAAGATCAGGAATTATTTGCTGCCTGCGAAGCCGAATTTTATGAAAAAGAGTACAACAGACCACAACAACTAATCACTAACTTAATGAGGTTATATGACATTACAGAAACAGAATATCTTAACAAGAGAACAGATAGCCCACATCTTTAATAGTCCTGGTTTAACTTTAGAACAAAAACATAGTATAGTAAAAGACCAATTAAAACTCCTTGACGAGAGTGGACAACCTATCCTCCTTTCTCCAGATGATGATGGAGATAAACTGGTAGATTTAGTTTATGAAGGATACTTACGAGCTCTTAAACAACTAGATGTTCAAAGGATAATTAGTAAATCGACTAAAACAACAAAGCCAGATACCCTAAATAGGACAATTAATGCCCCTGTAGTTATGGAAGGTTCTAAGAAAGCTTTAATAATTAAAACACTTGAGGAACGTGAACCTATGACATTAGGTGAATTAATTAATTACATCAATGATGTAGGAGGTTATGCTTTACAAGGTAGAACTAGTAGGACCCGTGTAAATAATGTATTAAAAGAATTACATGAAACTGGTAAGATTAAATATGATGAAACTGGTAAGATTATAATGATAATGACTTGAGGAAATATGAATATAAAAGATGTTGATGGAGTTCCACCAAGTGATAATTTTATCAAAAGCATTTTCGAACGTCAATTACAACTAGAAGAGAAATATAAAGAAATTGAAGGATTTCCTTGGCCTTGGCCCTTAGAGATTGATATTCCAAATAATCAAATATGGCTTAAAGATGTAATGTGGCGGGTAACTGAAGAACTAGCAGAATCAATGGAAGCTGAAATAAATAAAGACTCTCTACATCAGGCTGAAGAATTAAGTGATGCTTTACATTTTTTAGTTCAACTTATGCTTATGTCAGGTATTGCTTGGGATGATTCCTTACCTATATTTCTCATTCCAGGTGTTCAAGCCGAAAAACTTTATCTTAATATTCCGATAAAAAGTGATATAATACATAATTATTGGGCCGTAGTTTATTATTTAGGGTTAGCAGGAAATTGTCTGAAATCTAAAAAATGGAAACAAACACCTATGCTTACTGATAAGGATAGATATAAAGACTATTTAAGATGGGCTTTTTTCTCTTTGCTTGCTATATTTAAGAGGCTTAATTATACTTTCGAGGAAGTTTATATTATTTATTATAAGAAGTCTGCCGTGAATGAATTCCGACAAAGGACAAAGTATTAATGTATACAATAAACAATCAGTTTCACAATATTTATACTGAAATAGTCAAGGACTTACTTGATAATGGGAAGAGAGCCTGGAAGACTAGAGAGAGATTATTTTTAAATTTTATCCTTACTCAGCCTATGAATAATCAAATAGTATTGGATAAAAATTGGGCATGGTGTTATACAGAACTTATTGATAGATTAACAGGACAAAATCCTGGTTCTTCATATTTATTTAGACCTAAATGGGCGAGGAAACTCGAAGCCGAGGGAGGTTTATATTGTTATAGTTATGCTTCAATTTTTGCTGAACAATTACCTAAAATAATGAAGGTAATCTCTAAAAATTATGATAGAGAAGCTATTATATCTGTATGGGAATCTAAATATTTAGATAGGAAAGCTTATAGAAGGCGTCCGTGCACAATTTCAACTCATTTTTACAACGAAAATGGTACACTTCACTTATTTGTGAATATGAGAAGTAGTGATGTTATTAATATGTTACCTTATGACGTATTCTTGCATTGTAATCTATTAATATACATTGCTAGCATTTTAGGTTTAAAATTAGGTCATTATCATCATACTACTTCTCAATACTATTGGCCTAAACGGAGAGATCTTAGAAATTATGGAGCAAAACTTTATAAAATGCTTAAGGAAAATAATAGTAAGTTAATAGATTCGACTTCTTCTTTCCCTCTAATTAAACCTCAAGAGAGCATAATATTAGCAAGAAAACAGTTAGATGATATAATTACAGGTTATGATATAAATCCTGATAATATCCCCGATCCTACAATACGTACATATATAAAAAGCATTTATGAAAATTATAAAAAGCGGAATTTTAAACAATAGCAAAATATATCTTAATACTCAAAGGGCGGGTTGCTTAATCTCCGTAAGGGATGACAAAAAACGCAACTCATAAATCCAGCAGCCCGTCCCTGATTATAAACTAAACAAAAGAACAACAAAATGACACACGAAAAAAAGAAACAAGGCAAACCATATACAAAGCAATATTGCAGTAATTGTAAAAAGACAATAGAAATAGATGCTTTCGATTTTTTAATGAGTTTAGATGAATCAATAATATGTGAAGATTGCAAAACGACAAAAACTATTATAATACCTAAAATTCGATGGCTTAAAAACGGTATTGAGGAGGGAATACAATGAAAGATAGAAAGAAAGGATAAAAATGAAAACACTTAATGAAACAGTTAAAATAGTAAGACAAGAATTATTTGATTTGTATATGTCAAAAGTAGAGATGTATGGTAAAAAATCTATCTTAAACTTTGGTTTTGCTTTATGTTTAACAAAAATGGATAGTAAGAAAGAACGTCTACTCTCTTTAACAAATAGACGTGATGTAGATATGAGTGGAGAGTCAATAGAGGATACTACTAAAGATTTATTAGGGTATGCTCTTATCTGGATGTCATTAATTAAGAAGAATTATGATCTTCCTTTTGCTAAACAACAAGGGGGAAATACTATAGGTACTTATGAAGAATATAAATATGAACAATTAAGACGTTTAGGCATTAACGCTTTAAAAGAAATAACTTCTCCCAAATATCACTTTAATGAAGAAATAATCTTTACTAATGTAATAACCTTAATGCAAACTATTTCAGATGAGTATGTAAATTCTAAAATGGATGATTCTAAAATATGTAAGACCTGGTTATATGATACACTTAATGAACTTATTATCCAAAGTTTCATATATTTGCTATCAATTAAACAATATTTAACTTTAGAAATCAAAAAGTCAAGAAAAAAATAATGAGGATTTATGCAAATTGCCTAGAAGCAGTAAAAGAAATTGAGCGTGATTTATTTGAAATGGGTATTCAGGTTCAACCTGATACTATGCAGGACAAGATTGTCAAAGATGATCCTAATTTTCTTACATTAGAACTTTCACCTTATGGGTTTACTATAGTAGCAGGTGGACAAAAAGATAAGGAAGAATTTTTAAAATATCTTAATGTACCCCAAGATTGGGCAGATGCTGAGTTTGAGGAAAGAATTTCAAAAAAATCATGTAATCCTGGTAAGGCTTGGGAACTCAGAAGGTATTTGTGGGAAGAATTTATTCATGATAATAAATTCAGTTATACGTATGCAAAAAGATTTAAAAATCAATTGGATGTAATTATTAATGAATTAAAAATTCATCCAAATACTAGACAAGCTATTATTCAAATATATAGTTATCTCTTAGACATAAATTCTTTAGGAGGAAAAAAGAGAATACCTTGTAGCCTAAATGTTCAATTCCTAATAAGAGAAGGTAAACTCAAAATGATATATACTATGAGGTCTAATGATTTCCTAACATTCTTTGCTTCAGACAATTATTTAGCAATGAGACTTCAGGAATATATAGCAGAACAATTAAAAATAGAAGTAGGTTCCTACACATTCTTCACGGGGAGCTTACACTGTTATAAAAAAGATATGAAAAAGGATATATTTTAATGATTACAAAAGATAGCTACAACTATGAAAAGTTACATAGGTTTAAGGAAAAGTTTAATTGGACTAAAGAGGATGGGAACGACGAAGTTTTTATTGAATGGTGGTCAAGAAATCATGGAACAGGGTATATTGAATTTGATAAAAAGATGTTTTTGAAAAAGGATATATTTTAATGAATATCGGATTAATGATTACAAAGGATGATGATGACATCTTCCAACTTATATTTGAAGAAAATTGCAAGTATTTCGATAATATTTATGTTTTAGATGGAAGTTGTGATATTTCAACAAAAGACTTTTTATCCAAACACCCTAAAGTAGTTTATTGTATTCATGAATCAGAATTATGGTCTAAAGGTATACCTCCTATTGATAATGGTATAAGACAGCCTCTATTAGATATTATTTATCAACAGGAATCTATTAACTCTTGGGTAACATTATTACATGGAGACGAATTATTAGTAGATGACCCCAATAAAGTAACTGAACTTGCAGATAAAAATTATTATAATTTAGTTGAATGGAATATATATAACTTTTTCTGGCATTCTTCACAATTAGGTAAAAATACTTTTAATATTCATTCTCCAATTTGGAAACAACAAACTTTTTATTTTCTACCTCCTTTCAGGAAAATAAGACAATTTAAACTTTTACCTAATCTAAGTTGGAAATATCCTAATAATACATTAGAGTATCCCTACAATCCTTCTATAGTCTGTACTACATTTAGACCTGAAACTAAAATTAAACATTACCCATTTGGTGGACAATTGGACAAGGTAAGAGGTAAATTTAAACAAGCTGTAGAAGGTAAAAGATTACGACAAATAGCTTTTAGTTGGGCCTCCACCTCCACAACCTCAGAAGATTTTTATTTAGAAAATATACCTTCAATACCTGGATTAATACCTGAGGATGCAAAGATACTGAATACAAATAAATCACCTATTTTGCCAATACTATAAGGATTAAAAATAATGGTCTACGTAACAAAAAAAATGAAGAAACTAATGGAACTTCAGGCTGAAGCTGTTGCTAAAGGTGAAGTTCCTCCAGAAACTTTAGAAGAAATTGAATCGTTAGAGGATCTTATTAAAGGAAGTACTAAAGCTAAAGATCCTAAGATACCAGAAGGATTTCAAATACCTGTACTACTTGTTAATAAAGAAATAACTGCTGCTGGTCTGATGAATGGAGCAGGGGCTGGATTAATTGGAGCAATTCAAGCAGGTTTTACACCTAAGTATCTTATTGATAATAGAAAATTTATTAGTTTTAAAACTTGGGACTGGAATTTCTCTCCTTATAATGTTCTTTTTTCTCAAAAGTGGGAAAGTTATAGAGATATACCGATTGATTTAATAATAGGTAGTCCTTCTTGTGCAAAGTTTTCAAGAATGGGTAAAAAAGAAGTAGATGGTTTACCTTTAGATGCTGCAGATCCAGAAGTTTTTGAATATGTTAATTTTCTCAAAGAAATTATGGTCCGAAGGCCTAGATTCTTTATTTTAGAAAATGTAGTAGGAGTAAGGAATTATTTATGGTTTGATGAATTAGAGAGTGGAGAAGGTTCTATATTAAGATCAGAAAGGTTTGATACAGGAGTAGTTTTCAAGGATTATAATTTACAAGAAGAAATACTTGATACTTCTTCCTTCGGATTAGCTCAATATAGAAAAAGATTATACATCATAGGTTCTTTAAAAGAGTATAATTTCAACTATAAACCTCCAGTAAAAAGGATTTCAGTTTCTGCTCAAGAAGTTTTAAAAGATCTTGAATCTCAAAGTTCTTTCTATACAGTTCCCAACCATGAACCTCCAGAACATGATGAAGATAGAATTCAACATTTCAAAGAACTTAGACCTGGTGA
>Ga0180732_1000645_pt1 | contig 27351 bp, 21 predicted proteins | sample KR11_01MetaG_FD_148674 | JGI IMG/M metagenome (GOLD analysis project Ga0180732, IMG submission 148674) | Groundwater microbial communities from the Olkiluoto Island deep subsurface site, Finland - KR11_0.1 MetaG | ecosystem: Environmental > Aquatic > Deep subsurface > Groundwater | place... | reverse complement strand
CCATCCGTTCTTCCATCACGGACGGCAAATGTGTACACTAAGAAAATGCTAACATCAGAGAGAAAACGATAATAAATATAAATCGTTATATGCCATAGTTCGTTTCTTTAATGGGGGAAGATCCGTTTTCACCCATATACAGCATGGATGGGATCTTCACAGTAGTGGTCCGGACAGGCTACGATCCAGCCATGGGCAGCAAGAGCCTCAGTGAAAAACACTGCACCAAGCCCGCTTCCTCCATACCCGTGCGAAAAAACCAAAAAAGGATAAGGGCTGTCTTCGTTAAGTGGCGCTGCTCCAACAGCAATCTTACCTTCTGTTGGCCCACCATAGTTGTGTGGTTTCGGCTTCGCTGATGTCGGATACCAGACGGCAACGGTGAGCGTTTTCACCTGCTCGTCTTTTAGGTATTTTAGATCGAGAACCTGATAGCCGACATTAAAGATGGCCTTGGGGATTATTTCGCTTGCGTCCGAAATTACGGGAGTAAGGTTCAGGATGACGAAAGCAACGAAATACATAACGACGCGTGCTATCCGCAGATAAACTGCTCCTGATTTATGAATTTCTGTCATACCGAACCAAGATTGTTGATCATGAAAACAGCTTCTCCAGATAAAATTTTGTAATCGGATCAGCATCATCAAAAGCATATTTTGGATTTGCATTTTTCTCAGCCATTTTCTTTCTGACCCCGGACGCCAGATTTTTACCAAGCTCAACACCGAACTGATCAAACGGGTTTATACCCCATATAAATGCTTCATATACTGTTTTTGCCTCGTAGAAAGACAGAAGCCGCCCGATGTTTTCGGGAGATAAGTCACTTAACAATATGGTGGATGAGGGCCTGTTTCCCGAAAAGCATTTTGCCGGATCGGCGTCTTCTTTGCCTGTGGCAAGGGCTGTTGGCTGGGCTATTAAATTGGCCCAGAGTTCCTGGTGGTTTGTAACTCCTTTTGACTTATTTTTGTACTGCTCATAGCATGGATTTATGACACCTATAAAATCGATGGGAAATGGCCGCCCCTGGTGCGCAAGCTGAAAAAATGAGTGCTGAGCATTGGTGCCTGGTTCTCCAAAAATTATGGTTCCGGTAGGCACAGCAAGCATTTCCCCGTCTTTTGTTACAGATTTTCCGTTACTTTCCATATTTAGCTGCTGAATATGAGGAGCAAGCTTTGCCAGCGGAGAAGCATAGGGAATTATTGCCTGTGACGGATATTTAAGAAAATTGTTGTTCCATACCGAAATCATTGCTGCTGTGAGAGGCAAATTTTTACCTGGTGGGGCTTCTTTTGCATGCAGGTCCATCTCTTCAGCGCCTTTTAAAAACCGCTCAAAAACATCATATCCCATATAAAGGCTTAAGGGCACACCGCCTACTGCCGAAGTAACACTGTATCTTCCGCCAATGAAATCAAACATGTGAAACGATGCCAATACAGGATTTGACACAGGATCATCTCCGGGACTTCCCTTGCTTGTCACAGTAACAAAATGTTTTGCAGGATCAAGCCTTTGTTGTTTCATAAATTCAATGGCCTGATTTGTGTTTGCGGTTGTCTCGGCAGTTGTGTAGGTTTTTGAAATCACAATCCAGAGAGTCTTTTCAGGCTCAATAGAGGTCGCTATTTGCGCAAAATTATGAATATCGACATTTGAAAGAAAATATAGTTTGATATTCTTTTTGGATAGATGCTTTAGTGCTGTACAAACAAATTCGGTTCCAAGATATGAACCACCTATTCCTATTACTACAAGGTGTTCAAATGCTTTACCGGTGGAGCCTTTAATTTTTCCGGACAAAACTTTATCTGAAAAGTCTTTGATCTTTTCCTTTACTTCCAGTATTTCGGGCATTATGTCTTTTCCGTCTGATAATAACGGTGAACCTGAAAAAGACCTTGTTGCCGTGTGAAGCACCGCTCTTTTTTCAGTGCTGTTAATCTTTTTACCACTCATCATATCTTTAAACTGTTTTTTTATTTTTCTTGCTTCAGCCAGCTTAAAAAGCAGAGTCATTGCTTCTTGATCAACTCTTTGTCTTGAGAAATCATAGAAAATACCTGCGCCGTTTAGACAATATTTCTCTATCCGGCCTTTTTCATTTATCAGGTATTTAAGATGATTCTGTCTGCGGTTTATTGTACCGGCGTGTTTTTTCAGATTTTTCCATTCGGTAAGATCAGCTACACTTTGATAAACCATAAAAGACTACTCCTGTATTGTATTTTGGTTGGGAAACAGAGGGGCATCGACCGGAAGTCAGGAACAAGGAGAATTCTTAAAAGCTGCCATCCTGCTATCACAGCAGGATTATGTTTGTCTTATCAGCTTTAGAACCCACAAACCCAAGGATTATCTATTCCTGATCCCCGAACCCTGGCCCCTGATACCTTTTTTATGCTCCTTGAATCCTTATAGAATCACCAACGCTATTGGAAGCTTCGCATTTACATCGGCGGATGGCATGACAGTATTTATTCTGTTTTTTCCGAAAGGCTTTTATGAATGTCCGTAATAATCTGTCCTGATAACTCATGCATCGCCTTGCTCATTGCTTCTGCGAGAGCTTTAGGGTTTTTTTTGGCGCATTCTTTTCTGATGCTGTACTTTTTCTGGAAAAGAATTTTTTTGCTAAGGTCAGGTTCATTTTCAGCCATAAGCACAATATCTATTGAAAGCACAGCGTCCCATTTTTTCCCTCTGTCGTCTTCGAAAAACTCATCAACTGTTCCGGAAACAGAATGAGTGGCTGGAAAACCTGCTTCATAAGTAAAAACCCCTTTGAAAAGGGCTGAGTTTTTAATATCCCTGAAAAGAAAATATGAAACTAACCTCGCAGGGTCTGTTTCCCATCTGTGATAAGGGTATTCATCTGTCTGAAAATCGTTTTTTCTATAACTGATTTTATTGGAATTATATAAAGGGGATTTAAAGCGTTCAACCTTTATAATAAATGGCAGGGTATTTAATCCTTCAAGTTTTGGCGGATCATATTCAAGCGTATAAAAATCTGTTTTCGTTTCCGACCCCCCGAAGCCACCGCATCCGCTTAATATTAAAAAAATACATGCAAAAAAACATGCAAAAAAAAATTTTGGATAAATATTCAAGGAAATCTTCATAATTACTCCTGTAAAATTATTGCCGCTTTTAATCTTTTTCCATTTCTTTTTCAGGTTGCGGGGCACTGAAAAGAAGAAGGGACGGCTGATCCGAAATTTGGTCAACTGAGCGGTTCAGAGTTTCACTGGTTTTTTCTATGCTTTGCATGGTTACAAGTATCTGCTGCTGTATAGATGATAAATTTTGATCCGTGCTTCTTACAAGTTCTGATCCTTCCCTGACAAGGAAACCGGCATTTTCAACAACGTTGTTGAAATTTTTAATTGCCTGAGCAACGCTGTCTTTGTTGCCGGTTATTATAGCATCTATTTTTGTAACGGTATTGTTCAAGTTTGATACAGTATCGTCGGAATTTAAAGTAAATGTTTTAAATGACCCTGCCGCATCTTCCACAGAGTCCATAGCCCTGTTCCATTTATCTAAAGATGTTCTTATATCTGAAGAAAATTTCGCGATTTTTGCCTGGCTGACTGCGCTGTTGATTTTATCTAATGTAAATTTTGTTTTATCTGATAATCCTTCGAAATCAACCTTATTAATTTGAGCTATAGCATCACTTATACTGTCTAAAAATCTTGTTATTTCAGATGGTTTTGTATCTATAACTGTATGATTTGGGGCAAAGCTAAAAGCCGGAGAAAGTTTTGATTCGCCATTTTTCTTTAGGTCCAGCTCTACAAACATAATGCCTGTAATTCCGACCGATTTTAATTGAGCGATAATATCTTTATCCAGTTTCATATCGGATTCGATTTTTAATACAACTTCTATAAGCTTTCCATCAGGAGCAACTGCTATTTCGGAAACTCTTCCGATTGTAACTCCTCTGAATTTTACAGGTGAGTCTTTTGATAGCCCCTGTACCGAATCATTGAAATAGGCTGAGTACAGACTGCCCTGCTCAAAATAGTGTGACATGCCAATCCAGATTATTGCAAAGAATGCAACAATTAATCCTATTATAACAAAAAGTCCGACACTTAGTTTTGTTTTTATTGTAGCCATGTTGTTTCTATTTTTGCATTACGGTTAAAAAACTGTCTTACCGCTGGATCAGGACTATGATCCTTTAAATGCTTCGGATCACCTTCGGCAATTATACTTTTAGTTTTTTTGTCAAGCATTATAACCCGCTTTGCAACTGTGAATATTGTATCAAGGTCATGTGTGACAATTACTATCGTTGTGCCAAATTTTTCATTGATTTTCATTATGAGATCATCGATTTCAGATGAAATAACCGGGTCCAGTCCTGCAGTGGGTTCATCAAGGAACAATATTTTTGGGTTTAATGCAAGAGCCCGCGCGAGCCCGGCCCTTTTTTTCATCCCTCCGCTAAGCTGGGAAGGCAGATAGTCTTCATAACCTTCAAGCTCAACCGAAGAAAGTTTTAAATTTACAAGAATATCTACGGAACTTTTAGGAAGCCCGGAATATTCGGCAATCGGTAAAGCGATGTTTTCTCCTATAGTCATTGAGCCTAATAGTGCGCTGTTTTGAAACAAAATACCAATTCCCTTTAAAATATTATGAAATGTTTTTGTATCGCATGTGGTAATATCAGCGCCTTCAATATAAACGCTTCCGGTTGATGGCGCGGAAAGGCCTACCATGTGCCTTAAAAGAGTGCTTTTACCGCAGCCGCTTCCTCCTAAAATTACAAGTATTTCACCTTTAATAACATCGAAACTTATATTGTTAAGTATCACCTCATCGCCATACCGGGCAACGAGATTTCTTACTCTCAGCAATTTTTCCTCCATAACCGTTGCTTTTACCTCCAGTAGCTTCGTCCTATAGCAAAAATTGAATCGAAGAGAATAATAAGAAAAATACTGCTCACAACAGCGGATGTGGCTGCATTACCAACTGCGTCAGCTCCTCCTTGTGTCTGAAAGCCCCTAAGGCATCCAACCCACGAAATTACAACGGCAAATACGATACTCTTGGAAATGCCCCAGCAAATTTCGAAAAGACTCAGTACGTTAATTGTTTGAGTCATATAAGAACTTGCAGTAAGATCAAGGATGAACACTCCTACTACAAGGCCACCTGCAATTGCAAAAATATCTGAAAAAAGAGTTAGCAGCGGCACCACAATAATTGATGCAAGTATTCTGGGAACTGCCAGAAAAAGAGTAGGATCGAACCCCATAACAAACAGGGCATCAATTTCTTCCGATATTTTCATGGTCCCGATTTCAGCGGCAAAAGCAGATCCGGATCTTCCTGCAACAACTATAGCAGTCATTATAGGACCAAGTTCCGAAACCATCCCGATAGATACAAGAGAGGCAACATATAAATTTGCACCAAATTGCTCTAACTGAAGAGAAGACATAAAAGCAATAACAAGACCGAGGAGAAAACTGATAAGGGCTATTATAGGCAGGGCATTAACACCGGTTTTTTCCATATATAATATGGTGTCATTAATACGAAGAGACTTTGGAAAACGGCATATTTGGCTAAATGATAAGACAACGGAACCCAAAAAAGAAACAGCCGCTTTAAAATTGGAAAAATAATTTAATACAGTGCCGCCTAATTCCTCAACAACTCTTTGCAGGCCCTTTTGCTTAAAAGGTGATACAGATCTGTCAAAGTTAGATTCCAGCAGATAAAGAATGTTTTTCGCTTTTCCTCTGTTGTCTGTAACATGAAAGAAACCTTTTTTATTTTTTACTGCTTTTTGCAACTCTATCAGAACAAGCAGACCAAAATCATCAAAGTATGAAACACCATCGAGATCGGCTGTGAGGGATACCGGGGATAATGAATCTATCTTATCAAGTAGCTTATTGATTATTTCGGGAGATGATTGTGCATCCATTTTCCCATGAAAATGAATAGTAAAAAAGCCCTGCTTATCTTCGGAAATATCGTAGCTTATAAACTTATACTGTTCCGGTTTTTGCATTATCAAACCTGATATTTAAATATATTTTAAGACTAATAACAAGCCGGTATCAGATTCTTCTTGTGCAGGATATGCCCTCGGATAAAATAGACTGAACTCTGCCCAAAACAACACATGTCTCAGCACATTCGGGAAAATTTATTCTCCTCTGGCATTCTCTGCATGGGCTTTTAATAAGATGACCAATTTCAAAGTCAAACCTGTAGCTCATGGCATCTAAATTAGGAATATATTTCAAAAGCTCTAATCCTGAGAGCCAGTTTCAAAACGTCCCAGTTTGGCCAATCTCTGCGTTGGGCTCAAATTTTAATCCTCGAAATACTCCATGTATTCCTGCAGTTAAAATTTTCGCCCGCCTTGACCTTGACCAAACTGAAACATTTTGAAAGTGGCTCCTGATATTAATTATTTTTATCATCTTGCAATATTGTTTACATGTTTTTTAGTAACAAATCATTCTTACTTAAGAAAATAACAATAATATTTTCAATATTTTATTAGACATATCATAATGTTGACACTATAACAAGACAAACATTTAATTATTTTTCAGCCTTTAAGCCTGGCGATTTCAGACAAAGAGAATCTATAGCATTTATCATAAAGATATTCCGATTGAGATGCCATTAGATATAAAGAGACGTTGTTAGGGTATTATGGCAGAATATTTGCCGGAAGACTTCGAGGTCGCCCTTATAGGATGTATAATAAAGAAATCACAATTAAATAGGGCAACGAATAGATTCTACTTTAAAGACATTTTTTCACTTATTACGAACGCATCAAAGTTTTTTGGTCTTTACGGCTTCGCAAATAATTCACCCGCTTGAATTGCTCTTAATCCCCACCCGGCTGAGTCGCCGCTATACGGCACGGCAGGACCGATCCAACAGGATAAATCATTGAAGCTTAAGAATTATTATGCTTCATTGTCTGCAATTCACAAGCCTTGCATATGAATCTAATTACGAAGCCGTCTGAATTATGACTCTTATGAAACCTTCAAAACTTAATTCAGGCAAAAAAACAAACACCTGCCGCTCTGCATATAAAATGCAGAAACTCTCATCCGTTCTTACACATAAAATCAAACTATGCATTCATAAGAACAGATACAAAAAGTTGCTACATCATTATGCTTTTTTTATTTTTAAAATACAAAAGCACAGCGATCCAATAACTACTGAAAAATTTAAAAGCGATAAGAGAAAATATTACCCGGTAATGCTTGCTATATATACTCCGCGCTCTTTCAGTGCTACTTTGCCATTCTTTAAAAGTTTGTAAAGCGCATTGCTAAGCTGTCTTTGCTCTAATCCTGTTTTTTCCTTAATTTTTGCGATTGATATTCCATTTTTGCTTCTCTTAACAGTGGTAAGAACTGAGCCAAGGATGGTCACTGGAGCTGCAGATTGTTTTTTGGGAGCTGCAACTTTAGCTTTTGCTGCTTTAACGGGTTTTGCTGTTGTTTTTTTAACCACAGGTTTTTTAACTGCTGTTTTTTTAACTGCCTTGCTTGCTACAGCAACTTTTTTCTTTGGGGCAACTGCTTTCTTGGATTTGGTCGCAACAGTTTTTTTAACCGGATTTACTTTTTTTTGGTTTTTCATCATTTTTCTCTCCTTTGTTTGTTTTGAAGGTATTCCTTACAGCCATAGGATTTTAAACAGCTTTTTAAATCCTGCATTATTTTTTTACGATATATTTTTTAAAAAGTCAACAAATAAAGTCAACAAAATCTGTAAGATAAGAACAAATATTGACAAAGAAGATTTCTTATGAAAGAAATTTACATATAAAAGATTAAATATTTTAAATTTTAGCTCTTTTTTTCCTTTAGACAATCAGGCTTTCATGCGTATTTAAACGATAAACAAGTATAGTATAAAAAGAGAACATAATTATGCCGCAAAATTTTTGCATTCCTTATGAAAAAGAACTTAATGCTTCACAGTATGAGGCAGTTATTCATACAAATGGCCCTCTTCTCGTAATCGCAGGGGCCGGAAGCGGAAAAACCCGAACTCTTACATACCGCGTAGCACGTCTTGTTGAAGGAGGAACTCCTCCAAACGCTATTCTGCTTCTTACTTTTACCCGCAAATCTGCACAGGAAATGCTTAAAAGAGCAGCGGATCTTCTTGACAACCGCTGTGAAGATGTTTCAGGCGGTACTTTCCATTCGTTTGCAAATTACATCCTACGCAGATACTCTCGCTATATTGGATTTGATTCAGGATTTAATATTCTGGATCGCGATGACTCTGAAACACTTATTGCCATGGTGAGAAAGGAAATACTGAATACTTCTAAGCATGCTTCCTTTCCCAGAAAGCAAACACTTGCAAATATATTCAGCAAAGCCGCTAATAAGGTTTTAACTATCGAGAATGTTATACTAAACGATTATATCCATTTCGAAGACGATATGGAGATCATCACTATGATTTACAAAGAATATGTCAGGCGAAAATTCCTGCATTCATATCTGGATTACGATGACTTACTGATACGTTTTAAAACTCTTATGGAGGAGAATTCTGATTTGAAAGACAGGATTTCTTCCTCTTATGAACACATAATGGTTGATGAATACCAGGACACAAACAAAATACAGGCTGACATAGTATGTCTTCTCACCGGTGGCAATAAAAACATAATGGTGGTTGGAGACGATTCCCAGAGCATATATGCATTCAGAGGTGCAGATTTTAAAAATATTATCGAATTTCCAATATTATTTCCTGGCACCCGTATTATTACTCTTGAGGAAAATTACCGAAGTGACCAGCCTATCCTTGATTTAACCAATATCATTATCGAAAGAGCATCTGAAAAATATTCCAAAATCCTTTTCACAAAAAGAGAAGGGGGAGCAAAGCCGCTTCTGATAAAAACCTCAACCGAAAACGGTCAATCAGTATTTATCGTTGAAAAGATAAACAACCTTGTTAAAAACAATGTCCCTCTCAATGAGATTGCCGTTCTTTTCAGAGCAGGTTATTATTCTTTCGATCTGGAAATAGAGCTCGCAAGAAACGGTATACCTTTTAAAAAAGTGGGAGGATTTAAATTTGTAGAATCAGCTCATATAAAAGATATCATAGCTCACATGAAGGTTATTTCAAATCCTAAAGACAGGGTAAGCTGGCAAAGAATACTTCTTCTTATAGACAAAATAGGTCCGAAAACAGCTGATAATATTTTCGGAGAAATACAGAAGGAAAACTCCGGGCATGCCGGTCTTTTAACTGCTAAAATACAAAATATTATTTCTGATAATTTAAAACGCCTTAAAGACCTTTTTGGCAAAATTGATCCGGACATTATGTCTGTCCATGATATGGGAAAAGAAATTGCAAAATTTTATCTGCCGGTTTTAAAGCAAAAATTTGATGACTACCCGAAAAGAGAAAAAGATATTGAACAGCTTATCCTGATAATGGAAAGATATAACAGCCTGGTGGATTTTCTTACTGATATGGCTCTTGAACCACCAAACACTATTATTGATAATTCGTTATCTGAAAATTCCAGTGGCGATAACCATCTTGTTCTTTCAACTATTCATTCTGCTAAGGGCCTTGAATGGCATACAGTATTTATAATATGGGCTTTAGATGGCAGGTTTCCTTCACTGTATTCCATCAATAATCCCGAAGAACTTGAAGAAGAACTACGACTCATGTATGTTGCGGCCACCCGGGCGAAAAAGAATCTGTACTTTACATATCCCAATAGAGTGTACGACAAAAGCTCCGGTATGGTTCTGAATCGTCCGTCCCGGTTTCTCGATTTAATAAACAGCAGTGTTCTTAGTAAATATTCCCTAAACACATATGAGTATGATTATTAAAAATATTTATACTGCATGCAATATCATATTGCAAATGGCCCAAAGCATAAATTTTTAATATGATTATTAAAATTTTGTTTGTGATTTACTTACAAAAAATATTTTATACCGAATTAAGCATTGATTCAGGGTTTCATGGTGAATAATTCCCCACTATCTGAGGAATAAATCCCCCTTATTTTATTCTTTTCATTTTATCATATTTAATCTGATATAATTATTATCTTGTATTTTCATAATGTTAATAAATTATCATTTCTTTATCATACCTTGGCATATCAATTGCTTTGTTCATGGTACAATTATTGGAAAGGGGGGCAATATAATGAAGAAACGTGTACTAGTGTTGTTTGCGGCAGCATCTTTTGTCCTCTGCGCTTCGGTGTTTGCTGTCGAGACAACCAAAGCTGCCCCTGTTGCTAAAGCTGTGACCGCACCTCTCACAGCTGAACCTGCTGATAGGCCTGCCGAAGCAATGGAAAAAGAGACCAGGATGAGTGCCACAGTAAAAGTTACTGAAATCTCTGATACCATACTGAAGGCCGATCGCCATATTAAAGAAAATACTGAGACAATGGAATTTTCATTAGAAAAAGCATGTTCAGATATTTCTGTCGGCGATAAAGTTAAAGTCAGCTACATAATTAAAGATGATAAAAATGTAGCTACTAAAGTAACTAAAGCTCTCAGCAAAGTAAAGCATCATGCCAAAAAGAAAGCAATGGCTGTAAAAGATGCGGAGAAAGCAGGCGAAGAACCGGCAAATACTGTTAAATGATATAAACCGCTCTTGTTTCCAAAGGCGGTAAATATATGGCTGATAATGTAACCAGGAAAGAATTATTTAACTTACTAAAGGAGATTTAAAATGAAACGTTTTTTAGTATCGATTATGGCAGCATCTTTTATTTTCTGCGGCTCAGTGTTAGCAAATGAAGCAACCAAAGCTGCTCCGGCAGCCGCTGCGCCAGCTGTTACGGCTGAACCGGCTGTTACAGCTGAACCTGCTGTAGCTCCGGCTAAAGCAGAGGCTCCTAAAAAAGCCATCAAGAAAGCAAAAAAACAGCACAAAAAGAAAGCTGCAGCTGTAAAAGAAGAAGTAAAGCCAGCTGAAGAAGAAGCACCGGCACCGGCTGCTGAGTAATATAAATTGTTTTAATTTTTTATAAAATAACTTTAATATTCCATTATTTTTTCGGGGTGCATAGATTGTCTTTGCACCCCGTTTTTTATAAATATCGCTTTTAAGCCCTTTTCCCATTCATGTTCATCTGTTTTCCCTTGATCTTTTACCGGTAACCTGTAACTTTTAATAACCTTAAAAAAGTTTAATTGAACACATTGCTTGCCAGGGTAACCGCATTTGGAATTAATATGCCATTTAATAATTTTGTGAAACACCTAAACCGTCATGCCGGACTTGATCCGGTATCCAGAACCCAATGGAATTACTGGTTTCCGGCCTTCGCCGGAATGACAAAAGTGGAGTTTTCCAGCTTTTTACATGACCATGAAGTCTAAATGCGGTTACCCTGCATTGCTTGCCGAATCGAATTGCAATCTTACCTTCGATAAGCTAAGGTTTTAAAAGTAGAGAAGTAGAGAAAGGGTGTCAAATGACCGTTCGTAATCGCCTTACGATTGTAACCATATTAGGACTGGCTATTACCATGTCTGCCTGGGGTTGGATCCAGGTAAGGGCTTTAGACAAAATATTGACCGACCATCAGATAAAAAGAATTGACACTGTTGGAGATACGGTTATCACGTATTATCAAAGCTTTCCTACCCGCCGCGGTTTATCAGTTCTGGATAAAGCTTTAAAAGAACAGGTACAAAGTGATGTTAACCTGGCTCGGATAGATATTTTTTCTGTAATAAACGGTGACGTTGAATATATTGCCGGAGCAAACCGTGTTCAGTATAACTGGTCTGAAACTTTGGTTGAATCGGTTGCTGAGAAATTAATACCCTGTCATATTAAATTAAATACCGAGATGGGACCGGCTCTGGGTCTTTTAACTTCCGACATAATGCCTGGAAAGGATAAGAAAAATAGGGTTGTTGTCTGTGTGATTGCCTTTTCTCAAGACAATACGGAAATATTAAACCGTGCCAGGCACTTGCTAATAATCAGCAGCGCCGGACTTTTATTTTTAATTCTGCTTGTACTGTATCTAAGTTATGGCTGGATTATAAGACGTCCTCTGAGAAGAATTATCGGAGCAATTGATGAATTCCAGGCCGGGCAGTATAGCAGGCGTATTAAGCTTAACCGAAGGGATGAATGGAAGCAACTTGCAAATCATTTTAATTCGATGGCCGATAAAATTGAACATGTACTTGCCCAGTATCAGGAACTTAACCTTTCACTGGAAAAGAAAATACAGGACGCCACCCACAATGTCGTTCAGTTGCAAAAGGAAGTTAACCATCTCCAGCAGCTTACAGCACTTGGGTATTTAACGGCCAACCTGGCTCATGAGCTTGGTACACCACTTCATTCAATAGCAGGAATGGCAAGACTCCTTTTAGAAAGTGGAAAATGGCCTCCTGATGTGGGTCATAAACTGGAACTTATCGTTTTACAGACACAAAGACTGGATACGGTTATTCAGAATGTACGACGTGCAACTCGTTTACCGGAACCACATTTTGAAACGTTATCCATCAACGAGCTTTTAAGTGAGACACTGCCTCTGATTGAACCGCTTATACTGAAATCGGATATCCGGTTCAGCGTTAACGTTGAAGAAAACATACCTTCTCTTTATGTTGACCGTTACCGCTTTCAGATAGCTATTCTTAACCTTATAGAAAATGCAGTGGAAGCGATGCCTAAAAAAGGTGAAATAAGCATTTCCGCATCCGTACTACCGGACGGCAGGTTCATTACAATATCAGTAAAAGATAACGGTTCCGGCATTCCACCGGAATTGATAGAAAAAGTCCGTGAGCCCTTTTTCAGTACTCATAATGATGAAAGGATGCGCGGCCTGGGACTGGCCATAGTAAACGGTATTGCCGCCAAGGTACATGGCGGTCGTCTTGAGATAAAAAGCAGCCCGGATATTGGAACAGAGATTATTCTTTATTTTCCTGTTGTTGATGCTGTGTCCGGAAAGGTTGCTCCTTATAATAATTTATCTTTGAGTAATCCGTAACGATGAATTTTAACCCGAAGCGTCTTTCTGTCAATACCCAACAGCTGAGATGTTCGTGTTTGGTTCCAGGATGTTGTATTTAACATCTGGAGAATCTGTTTCTTTTCAGCTTCCTCCAGAGGTGTAAATTGAGATTGTTCCCTATCACTCCCGGCTCTGAATCTCTCCGGCAGATTTTCCGGAAAAATTATCGAAAAAGGCGACATTAACAATGTTTGGCGAAGTACATTCTCCAGTTCACGAACATTACCCGGCCAGTCATATGCCATCATGCATTCCATAGCCTCATCGGAAATATGAACGGAAGTATAACCCAACTTCTTCAGAAAGTATTCAACAAGTTGCGGTAAATCTTCCTTGTGCTGCCTAAGTGACGGTGCGTGCAAACGAACTACAAAGCGATATAACAGGTCAGCCCTAAAGCGGCCTTTTTTTATTTCCTCATCAATATCCCTGTTTGCAGCAGCTACCACCCGAACAACAACATGCTTTACTTCGTAACCACCGAGTCGCCGCACTTCTCCGTTCTGCATGAAACGCAAAAGCTTTGCCTGTAATGCAGTGGACATTTCTGTTATTTCATCTAAAAAAAAGGTTCCTGCCTGGGCAGAAGCAAGCAAACCCTCATGGGATTTATCTGCTCCTGTAAAAGCGCCCTTCTCATAGCCAAACAGTTCGGATTCCAGGAGATTTTCAGGTATAGCGCCGCAATTAAGTGCCACAAAAGGTTTCCCACGGCGTGAGCTCAGCTGATGAAGAGCGCGGGCTGCCAGCTCTTTTCCCGTTCCACTCTCACCTTCTATCAAAACGCTGTCCCAAGCATCGGCTACACGTGCAAGTTGCTTATAAAATTCCACCATGGCAGCAGAAGAACCTATAAATTGCGGTTCCTCTGAGGTTTCAGGGTTACCGAGCAAACGTTTCTGTTGCAGATCTTTTACATCGAGAACTTTTTTAACCTTTAAACGGATAGCTTCCGGCGAAAAAGGTTTACTGATATAATCCGATGCGCCCAATCGTAAAGATTCCATGGTGGTTTCAAGAGATCCGTATGCGGTTACCATGATTACAGGCAATCCCGGCCATTGCTTCTGAACCTGATGCAGTAAATTAAGACCATCTACCTCCGGCATCCGTATATCGCTAATTAAAAGATTGTATGAAGACAAGTCTTTCCCGAGGGCATCCCTGGCAGAAGTACATATATCAACATCATAATCCGCTCTCAATAGTGCTTCCTGCAGAACCTCGCAAGCCACTAAATCATCATCAATAACAAGAATCCGGTTATTCATAGAATCCTCGATTAAATTTCATTCCAAGTTAAGACATGGTTTGTTTTAGCAAATATGTTTTTTAAATATTTCATAAGTAATTTAAAATTATCGCCTTCCTTCATATACTGCGAATACGTCAAAGAGTGCCTGTCATAAATGTTAAATGTTTTTCAGCAAAGTGTTTGATGGTGATTTTTCTATGATTTCAGCAAAATTTTTCAATCTGCTGGAAAGAGATTTGAAGGAATCTGTTTGTGCGGTTGGGATTGTATCTATGCCATTGTTTTCGAGAGCATTTATGATAAACGAGATGGAAAAGTCGTTTATGTCGCGGGCAGGCTGATAAGCGGTCCCACAGTTATTTTCGGATGTTGTATCAGATAATAAACCGCAACCAACAAGTTCGTTTAAAATCTCCTGTACAAGGCGGATCGGGATATCGAGAGCGTTACATATCTGTTTAACTGTCATGGGGTTTTCCCCCCGGATAAAATTTATAACAAGCATATGGGTAATCTGCAGGCTTAAGAGCTTCCTGAATAAAGGACTGATTTTTTTCCTGTCAGGCTCGAACTCGTATGCATCGACATTTTGGTGTGCAAAGGATATCTCAGCACCAAAAAGCATTATAAACCAACTTAGCTGCATCCATAACAAAAACAGGGGAAGTGCTGCAAAGCTACCGTATATGGTATTGTACTTTGCTACTCCGATCTGAAAAAATATATAAAGCTTTTGAACGATAACAAAAATTGTTCCTGCTACAATACCTGCTATAAGACCGGAAAAAAAAGGCACTTTTTGATTAGGCATGAAGATATAAATAAAAGTAAAGAGTATCCATATAAAACAGTATGGAAGAACTTTTATTACGATTGCCACAAGCGGGCTGAATATTCCCAGTAAAGCTATTTTTTGTGTTATCTGAGGAAGATGTGTCGAGATCAGAACCATAGCGCTGCTTGACATGATTAAAAGAAGAGGACCTATTAGAAATAAAGAAAGATAATCGCTGAATTTTCTTCCGAATGACCGGCTCTTTTCAACTCCCGAGATGTCATTGAAGGTATCTTCTATCTGGCTCAGAACATTTATTACAGCCCAGAGAAGAACTACCACTCCTACTCCGGCTATAATTCCACCCTTGGTATTTTTCAGCATATTGCGGGAAAATTCTATTATCTGCATTACCATTACTTCCTGACCGGAAAACTTTTCCATCAACTGTTCTTCAAGAAGTGTTTGCAATCTGAATCCCTTGGCAATGGCAAACCCCATTGCTGCGACAGGAACAACTGAAAGCAGTGAATAATAAGTCAGAGCGGAGGCGCGAAGCGGACATTTGTCATAGACAAATTCCTTTGCTGCAATAATAATGACCCTTAAATATTTGATAAGAAAACGTCTTATAATATTTAAATCCTTTAGGCGTATTCTCCAGACACCCTCTCTAAAAAAATCAACTATTTCAGCCGCACTTTGCAACGGACTCTTCATAAATCATTTCCTCATACATATTTTTGTGTTTACTTGCCTGTTATACTACCTATCCCCGGGCTATGGTTATACCCCCCTGGCCTGTTGACGGACTTTTTGTGAGCCCGGTCTATTTCAGGGTGAGTTCAACATGGGCAGCACTCACATCATCAGACTTTTCTTCAGAAATTATTTCACCTTCAACTAAAAAAATTCTTTCCGGATTGATCTGCTGTGATTTTAACAGGAAATTTTTCACCTGAAGCGCACGCTCTTGTGCCAGCAGCTTTAAAGCACTTTCCGTTACCTGTATATGATCAATAATCAACTCTTCCATCTCCGATGCAGCAGGCACCTCAGGTTGGCCTTTAGTCTTTTGAGGTTTCGGGAAAATCTCTGCTTTATAAGCTTCTGTCAGATATAGTTCATATTCATCGGGAGCAATGCTTACTTCATCAACCGTAATCACAGGTTGTCCTTTTTTTATAATTTTTATGAGTTTCTGCGCTTTTATTTTTTTCCCGAATAAATATTGAATAATAGCCTGCCGGTCTTTTTCCATGCCAGCATATCCCTTTATCTCAAGAGACACTGACGGTTTGTCCGCTAATATCTGATGGAGAAGCTGAAGCTTGGCCTCAATCTGTGAAGAAAGATCCGCTTTCCCATATTCAAAATCAACATTGCTGAGCTGATCGGCGCCTGGATATAATGAAGTAAGAAGTGAAAAAGGAGCAGTCGCCGCCTTTCCAACAAGATTGACAAGCATTTTAATAATTATTTTCCATACACTGAATTCCGGGTCGTCTGTTCTTCCTGCGACAGGCAAGTTAAGATTTATCTTACCATTATGATCCTTGAGCAAAGAAACCGCCAGCCTCACAGGCAGACTGGTTGAATCCGGGCTGTTAACAGAATTACCAAAAGTGAACTGATCGATATATACATTATTTTGCGAATCAAGGTTCTTTTTACTGATAAGATATTTCAGGTCTAAAGTGAGTTTGCCCTTGTTTATTGTGTATCCAAGAAATTTTCCTGAATATGGCGACTCGGGGCTTAAATCTATGTCTTTGAAGTTTGTATGCAGATTTACGAAAAGATCATCTTTAAAGGGATTTATACTGCCGGTTATCATCAAGGGAGCATCGTTATCAAGCTTGCCTGAGAGTTCAACCTTTGCAGCTTCTGTGTCTAGCGATGTAAGACCTGTTATCGACCCTTCGATATTTGTAAGTTCTGTAGAAAAGTTTGGGCTGATGCTCCTGTCTATAAACCTGATGTTACCGTTCTTGACTGATATCTTGCCGATCAGTATTTTTTCAGTACTTTTATTATTTTTGTCTTTCTCTTCCGGAATTGTTACAGTATCCTGATCCTGTTTAACCACACTTTTTAAGTTGAGTTTTTTGTCGTCATTTATGATTATGCCGGTGAAAAAATCTTTCAGGGCTATTTCTTTAATATCAACATAGGTTGGATTAAAACCTACATTCAGAGTCTTTAAATTAAGCATTTTTATTTTAACAAAATCATCCTTGTTCTCTTTGTCCACAGAAGCAAAATCGGCCAGCGCTGCATTTCCCTTGTATGATAGTTGCGTCAGTTTTGTTTTGTCTTGTCTCATAGTAAACAAGCCTTTGGTTGATACACGTCCTCCTGTTATTATTATACGTATCTGATCGGTGAAATATGACTGCACCCATCCGGGCTCAATTCCTTCCACACTCACCTTGGCATCACAGGATAGAGGATCTATTTTAAATGTTGTATTTGTGGAAATTATGCCCTTTTTATTCAACCGGCAGGATAGATCTGCCATGCCGCCTGCTGTTGTATCTATATCATGTGCGCTTATCTTCAGCTTGTCAGCTAGAAGATTAACAGGATCTGCAGTTGAAACATCTGAAAAACTAACAACACCGCCATTAAGTTCCACCTGATCTATCTTAACGGGAAACGGTTTACTTTCAGTTTTTACTTCGGTGTTTTCTGCATTTATTTTCCGCAATATCGCCTCTATATTTAACTCGCCTGCTTTATCGCGTCTGACATATACTTCCGGGGAGATCAGATTAATGGCAGAAAGATGTGCGTTTCTTTCAGGAAGCTGAATGTCTGTGATTTTGACGGCGAGTTCGGAAAGGCGAACGAGCGGGAGACCTTTTGTATCATTAACTGCAAGGTTATTTAATTCTAATATGCCTGAAACATGAATAACAGGTGGTTTATCCTGAGATTGTACATAGGAAAGGTCCGCCTGCAAATCAATTGTTCCGGATGGAATTCTAACCTCGATTTCCTTCGGCAGATACTCCATATAGTGCGGAATATCGATTCTTTTGAGATTAATATTAAAAATGGTTTCAAGGCTTCTGGCAAATGGTTTCGATCTGCCTTCAAGTACAAAGGGTGCCCCGTTTATATTTGCCCTGAAATACGGTTGTACAAATGTGTCGGCAGTTTTTTTCATATTGGAAAGAAATGGAAGAGCGAAAGCAATATCTTTAACTTCATGCTGCTTGTTCTTAGGCGAATCCATGAAATCGATTCGGCCGTCCGACACCTGAATATTACCTATAAAAAATCTGAACGGTTCTTTTTTTGTATCCGCTTTCTTCCCGTCTTCTTTAATAAGATCAGAAAAATTATAAAGCTGCTGAGTTTTTCGTGTAATATTTACATACGGTTTGGATATACTTATTTCTTCGATTACTAAAGCTCTCTTCAGTAAGGATTCAATCTGAATATTTACATAGAGTTCGGATACCGATGCAAAAGTCTTCTGATTCTGCTGATCTTTGATGGCAAGACCTTTTATCCTGGCAGATATAATGTAAGGATTAGTTTTGATCTCCTTGATTGAGACTGTGCGGTGGAGGTTTTCGCTTAGATTTTTTGTTAGAACAGACCTTAATACGGCAGGAAGAATTAAAAATCCGAAAATAGTATAAACAATAATAAAAACAAGAGTTCCGATTATGATCTTTTTCGGCATAGGTAAGTCTCCTTCCTCATCTCAGGCCGGGGCTTATCGGCATTTTGATTGTCTCATAAGAAGTCATAATTGGGACGGTAAAATAGAAAAACATTGTATTGCAAGGCATGCGAACCGCAAGAAACAAAAGTATTATTCGCAGGCTGCAATTACTCACCTTTTTAAATCACTTATAACGTTTATCTTATTGATATTTAAGATAGACGGGAATGAAGCGTAACTTAAGCATAGTAACTTTTATTAAACCATCGGCTTTTATTTAACAATCATCACCGGACATGGGGCCATTATGGCAATCTTATAGCTTATAGTTGCCCAACCTTCGCCAGCGCAAACTTCTTCTATCTTATGTGATTTTAATATTATAAGGTCAATTGAACGCTCATGGACAATCCTGATAATTTCCGGTACACGTTTACCGATTATAATTTCCGTATTGATGGTGAGGCCGCGGTCTTTATAATCAAGGACTACTTCATCCATTTTCTTCCGCGCGCGGATGCTTAGTTTTTTATAAAAGCTGCTCATATCTTCATCTTCTATACCCTCTATCATCTCAATTATATGGATCAGAGTAATTTTTCCCATGTCTTTTGTAATCATCGAAATTGCTATATCGAAAACTTTCTTGCTTTTTTCGGTAAGATCAGTTGGAACCAGAATATTCTTAAATGTCATTATTACCTCCCAAATGAGTTAATTATCTTTCTACCTTTTCCAGATCAGCCTGTTTATCGAAAGACAGATCTGCGTGATAAAACGCCTTGTTTCCGGGAAGAAGTAATGAAAACCCGGATGTCTCATCAATTTCGAGAACGGCTTTCTCAACTGTAAATTCAAGTACATGCCCTCCTGCTTTTCCATCTTCAGTTATAAAATGCAGGTGATAACCGGGAACGTTAATATTCTTCACATATGAAGGACACCGGAAGCCGGCTATAGTCCCTCTTGTTTTATAAAAATTAAATGTCGGCTGGGTATTGACAATTTCTTTTAGAGGCCGATATGGTTTGCTTTGTTTAGGAACACTTCTTGTCTTGACTGTTTTAAATATACCTTTGATTTTCATAGCATAAAATATGTTAGGTGTAAGAATTATTTCATCCATATTCTTTTTGAAAGAATCAAAATCCATACCTGAATTAAGATCGGCTTTCTTATCCGGTTCAAAAAAAGTAACTGCAGCAAATGGTGTGCCTGAGTTTATATCAGGTTCTCTTGCCACACCATCTGAAGTTATTTGGTAGTAATGACCGTCAATGGCAAGCATCTCTCCGTCCAAAGCATTAAAAGTGCCTAATCCAAAATCTCCATGCTGCTTTAGATCCTTAATTGTCATTTCTCCATCGTAAACTCCACAAAGCAACGCATCAATAGTAGAATATTGAGTCAGGATATCGTGCTGAGAGATGTCGCCGCTATATATATTCTCTGAAAATATAAAATTAAAACTGAAAATCAAAATCAGTATAATACAATTTTTCATAGCATTAACTCTTCTTAAGGACATAGCATATCTTCCCGGATACTCATCCACAATGCACCTTTGAAATCGCTGCAAGATATATTGTATGTTGCATCTGCAATGCGGTTATCGTGAAAAACATTCCACCAACTGCCAAACTTCTTTTTATCCGTCCTTGACACATTAATATACTTTTCACGAATGCATCAATACACATTATGTTAAATAAAGCTATTTAACTCATTATAAATAAAATTAATATCTTGACAGATATTTTGCAACAAATTATTTAACATCTTAACTAAAGAGCCACTTTCAAAACGTTTCAGTTTGGTCAAGGTCAAGGCGGGTGAAAATTTTAACCGCAGGAATACATGGAGTATTTCGAGGATTAAATTTTTCATCCAACGCAGAGATCGGCCAAAATAGGACGTTTTGAAACTGGCTCTAAAGCATAAATTTAAGTTCACATGTGACTAAAAACATAACCTTTATGAAGCAAAACATTGTTGAACGAAAAATCATGTGGGGCGACCTTGATTCCATGGGGGTTGTTTTTTACCCACGCTATTACGAATGGATGGACGCCAGCAGCCATCTTTTCTTTGAATCTATAGGTTTAAATCTGGAAACGCTTTTTAGCAAAAGACATTTAGGCTTCGGTCTTGTTGAAACTTCTTGCATTTATTCCAAACCAGGCAGATATCATCAGACTGTGAGAATCATTACACAACTTGAAGAAGTAAATGAAAAGACAGTAAAATTAAAACACTTTATTTATAACGCATCAAATGATGAGCTTCTGGTTACCGGATTAGAAAACAGAATTTGCATGGATGTAAGCGATCCTGAAAATATCCGGGCAATTACCATACCGGAAGAAATGTATTCAATATTAATAAACGCTTTGGCCATCTGGCAATAAAAAAAGCCATATAATTCTGCAGACAGGCATTATAACGCAATTACCCCGATTCCGTTTTATCTGAATTTTCCGTATTCTTTTGTTCCTTCTTTTTTTGAAAAAATACTGCGCCTATAATGCTTATTTCATAAAGAACCATAAGAGGCACGGCCATAAGAAGCTGATTAAAGACATCGGGGGTGGGAGTTAACAGAGCGGCAACAATAAATATCAGAAGTATTGCATACTTTCTGTTTTTTCTTAAGAATTCGACTGTAACGATACCAAGCTTAACAAGAAATATTATAACAAGCGGAAGCTGGAAAACAAGCCCGAAACCAAGAAGCATCTTGGTAGCAAAACTTAAATACTCGTTCATGGAAGGAAGCGGTTGTATGATATCTGAAGCAAAGCCCATAAAAAACTTTATAGCTACGGGAAACACAACAAAATAACAGAAAAGAACGCCTCCAGCAAAAAAAAACACAGAAAAAAAAACCATTGGGAATATATGACGTTTTTCGTTACGATAAAGCCCTGGCGCTACAAAAATCCAGATCTGGTAAAATACAACAGGAGAAGCTAAGGCAACGCCGGCAAAAAAAGATAACTTCATATAGATGAAAAAAGCCTCTGATAGGCCGGTAAAAATCATCTTGTCTCCGGATTTCATTTCATGGATCAGCGGAAGTGTAAGTATTTCAAATATTTTTTCCTTGAATCCGTATGTTAATGCGAATCCGACTCCAATTGCGATAAAGCAGATTATCAGGCGTTTTCTGAGTTCTTCCAGATGGGCTGTAAAAGAAATTTTATCATCCTCTTTCATCTTTTGTAGTTCCTTTTGCAGGTTCTTTTTCTAAGCAGCTCTCATTTTCGCATATAGCTTTATCTTCTTGTTCGTTATTATCTTCTTCAGGCGTGGAAACAATTTCAATTTGATCCTGTTTGCTTATTATTTCGGCCTTATCTATAATTTCCTTTGTATCGATATCATAGGTCTCGTTTAATTTTATTTCAGCCTCCATAGTTTGTTTAAATTCATTTGTAGTCTTTTTGAGTTCACCAAACATCCGTCCAATAGTTTTGGCAATATCAGGAAGTTTATCAGGCCCAACAACAATAAGTGCTATTGCTGCTATCAAGAGAAATTCAGGCATACCTACGTCTAACATATATTTTTCTCCATAAAAATTATTACCTCACTAATGAAGCAAGAGCTGCCTGACGACAGGAAAGCTCTCACCTTTAAGCAAAGATTTATGTTCGATTTTAATGACCTCTAAAACAAGAATCGAATAAGCGCATAATTTGTTTAAAATTAGCATATAATCATACGGGTGTAAACCTGATCATGCATCTGATTTTGTTATATTCAATAACATATTTTTGGGGATGAAAACCATTGCTTTAACCTTACACCGGGGCATAAAAATAATAAATATAAATATTTGAATCAATAAAAGATAATTAAATTGGATTGTTCTTGCATGTTAGCACTGTCAGGATTATTATAATAACAGTTGACGGGTTCGTAATAAGTACTAAACAACACCTTATACCAACAGACAAAATGTATAAAAATGCTTGAACAAGGCTTGATTTGCCTGCTCTTCGGGTATGTCAAATAACATTGCGTCATGACTATCCCCCATATTCTGCCAAGAAGATGACGCTTTTTTTGACACTCCGTAAAAGAATAATGTGATTACGAATCATGCAATGGGTAACTTCTTTAACTTTTAGCCAATATTAATAGTAAAATTATTTACAGCCTGTTTATATAGCCTTTTTTGCCAATTACTATTTTAGAATTTTATTTTATAAACAAAAAAGGCCGCAAAAACAACAGCGGCCTGCGTTGACTGATATTTTAAGTTCTATTTTAACAAACTCGTCAGGCTATAAAATTATCATTACAGCTTGTCAGGCTGAAATCTGTTGGCTAAAGCAAATTAACAAATATTCTAATATGGCCCGTTTTTTGCTCATTATTATATTTGATGGTCTCGATAAAAGTCCATATATTGTCATATCTGCGAAAGCTGGCATCAAAAACGTATTGAATTTGCTGGATTCCGGATAAAGCCTGGAATGACAAAACAGGGATTTCAAAGACTTTATATAAATCCATCAAGATTGATTTTTGATAACACGCTTGTTTTAAAAAAGAGGAAAACAATGAAAAAGAGCACACTGTTTCATAAATGGGGCACCTTTAATAAAGGAACAGATTGGAAAAGCATACAAATATCTTTTGCCAACCATCTTGAATATTCCCTTTCTAAAGATCAATATACCGCTACCGACCGTGATCTTTATCTTTCTCTTGCACTTTCAGCAAGGGACCGTCTAATTGAGCGCTGGATTCGCACTCAGCAACTCTATTATAACCATGATGTTAAAAGAGTATATTACCTTTCAGCCGAATATCTTATGGGTCGACTTCTTGTTAATAACCTGATTAATCTTGGAATTTATAATGAATCAAAGAAAGCAATGGATGGGCTCAATATTGAGATGGAAGAACTTGTAGAAAATGAGCCTGATATGGGACTTGGAAACGGCGGTCTCGGAAGGCTCGCATCCTGTTTTCTTGATTCAATGGCAACCCTTGAGATACCTGCGTATGGCTACGGCATCAGGTATGAATTCGGCATTTTCGATCAGGCTATAAGGAATCTGGGCCAGGTCGAGCTTCCGGAAAACTGGCTCAAATATACAAACCCCTGGGAAATTGCCAGGCCTGAGTACAGTTTTACGGTTAAATTTTACGGCAAGATAAAACAAATTATTCTGCCTGACGGAAAACTTAAAACTGAATGGATTGATACAAACGATTTAATTGGTATTGCCTATGATACTCCAATATCCGGCTACGCCAATAACACTGTAAATACTTTAAGGCTTTGGTCCGCAAGGGCCTCAAAAGAATTTGACCTGAAATATTTTCAGCATGGCAATTATCTGAAGGCAGTTGAGGAGAAAAATATCTCCGAAAACATCTCAAAAGTACTTTATCCCAATGACGAATTATTCGTTGGGAGAGAATTAAGGCTTAAGCAGGAATATTTTTTCGTTTCCTGCTCAATCCAGGATATAATCAGAAGATATCTTGTAAATCATGATTCTTTTGATGAATTTCCCGAAAAAGTTGCGATACAGATGAACGACACTCACCCTGCGCTTGCAATCCCTGAGTTGATGCGCCTGTTTCTCGACGAACACAATCTTGACTGGGACAAAGCATGGAATATTACTGTAAGGTCATGCGCCTATACCAATCATACGCTTCTTTCGGAAGCCCTTGAGAAATGGCCGGTAGCAATGTTTGAATCACTCCTTCCGCGCCACCTTCAAATAATATATGAGATAAACCGCAGGTTTTTAAGAGATGTATCCGTTCGTTATCTGGGTGATGGAAGCCAATTGCAAAGAATGTCCATCGTTGAAGAAGATGTTGAGAAGAGAATCCGCATGGCTCATCTTGCAATCGTCGGATCACACTCTGTTAATGGAGTAGCAGCTCTTCACACAAAACTGCTTAAGGCAAATAAATTAAAAGATTTTGATGAAATGTATCCGGGTAAATTCAATAATAAAACGAATGGGATAACCCCCCGAAGATGGCTTCTTGCCTCAAATCCTAAATTGTCTGAACTGATTACTTTAAGAATAGGAAATGAATGGGCAAAAGACCTTGAACAGCTGAGAAAAATTGAGCCTTTTGTCGAAGATGCAAATTTTATAAAAGAATGGAAAGCTGTAAAACTCTATAATAAAAAACAGCTCGCAAAAATTATAAAAAAACAAACCGGCATAATAGTTGATCCAAATTCTATTTTTGACATCCAGGTAAAAAGGATTCATGAATACAAAAGACAGCTCATGAATATTATTCACATAATCTACTGCTGGCTGAAACTCAAACAGGATCCTGATTTTTCGATGCACCCACGAACTTTTATTTTCGGTGGCAAAGCTGCTCCTGGATATATAACAGCAAAGACCATTATCCGCCTTATTTGTCATGTCGCTGAAATGGTAAATCGTGATGCATCAACAAACAATATTATCAAAGTAGTATTTATTCCAAATTATCGAGTCTCTCTGGCTGAAAAAATCTTTCCTTCCGCCGATGTTTCTCAGCAGATTTCAACCGCAGGCCTTGAAGCTTCGGGCACTTCCAATATGAAATTTGCATTAAATGGCGCCCTCACTGTAGGAACACTCGATGGGGCAAATATCGAGATCATGGAAGAGGTCGGCAGGGAAAATATATTTATATTCGGTTTAACTGCCCAGGAAGTATCTGACATGCGTCAGGATTACAACCCACTTAATTATTATGGGAAAGACCCTCTTCTTGTGAAAGCTATAGAACTTATCCGCAATGGTTTTTTCAGCCCTGAAGAACCGGAAATATTCCATAGCCTTGTCGATTTACTGCTTAATGAAGACAAGTATTTCGTTCTTGCCGATTTTGAATCGTATTTTAACTGCCAGAGGGAGGTTGATTGCCTATACAGGGATCAGGATGCATGGAGTAAAAAGGCGATACTGAATATCGCAAGAATAGGCAAGTTCTCATCAGACCGGACAATTATGGAATATAACCGCGATATATGGCATACTGAACCATGGCCGGTACTTAAAGAGTAATATACCACTGTTATTCTTATAAGGCTTGGGGCTTTCTCCGATAGGCAAGCATTCCGAGTAACGCAAGCGCAGCGAAAGCCCCCCCTGTCAAAAATGTAGCCGAAGCACCGAATGCGCTCCAAAGCGCACCCGCCACAACACTTGCGAACAGGAGAGCACATCCGCCAACAAGATTGAAGATGCCAAAAGCGGTGCCGCGAAGCTCGGCAGGGGCAGTATCAGCCACAAGTTTAGTAAATAATCCTTGCGTTAGACCCATATGCAGCCCCCAGAATGCTGCTCCGATAAATGCTGTCAGCGGTGATCCGGCTATGGCTAACAAGAAATCTGCGGCAACCAGCATCGCAAGTCCTATGATAAGCAACATCCGCTGGCTGATGCGATCGGCTGCGGCCCCTGCCGGGTAAGCGGTCGCCGTATAAACGACATTCATGACGATCAGCACAAATGGGATATAACCGAGGGCCAGTCCGACATCCTGGGCGCGGAGCACCAGAAACGCCTCGCTGAATCGAGCCATGGAAAATATCGCACCGAGTAGCACTATGAGCCAATAACGGAGCGGCAGCCGCTTCGCGTCGTTTAGTGTCAGGGAGTTTCGCGTTTCGGAGCTGACCTTTTCGCGCTCCGGTTCGCGAACACCAAAGATAAGCAGTGCTACGGCAATGAACGCAGGAACAACAGCAATCCATAGTACCGTTCTGATGTCGTTTTCCAGCCATGCCATAAAAGCCACTGCGATCAGTGGGCCTATGAATGCACCAACGGAATCCAACGACTGGCGGAGTCCATATGCCGCACCACGCAGCTCGCAAGGTGCTATTTCAGCAACAAGCGCGTCACGCGGGGCGCCACGAATGCCCTTACCAAGCCGGTCTACGAACCGCGCAGCAAATACCCAATTGATGGTGCTTGCCAGTGGGAAGATCGGCTTCGTAACAGCCGCAAGCCCATAGCCAAGCACAGCGAGCAATTTACGCTTACCAAAGTAGTCGCTGATAGCACCCGAAAATATTTTTATGATCGCAGCGGAAGCCTCGCCAACACCTTCAATTATACCAATGGTGGTCATGGATGCTCCGAGAACAGTAGACATGAATACCGGCAGCAGACTGTGAATAAGCTCGGAAGAGATATCCATGAACATCGAGACAAAACCCAACGCCCAGATACCGGCCGGTAAAGCTCGGAATGCTCCCAACACATCCAGATAAGAACGTTTGCTATCCGGATACAGAGTCTTCATGTGAAAGCCAATTGCAGGCCGGCGGCTAAAGGCCCCTTCGGCAAGTAAATAGTAGCATAATTTAGCATATCAATCCACAAACAATCAGGCAAAAATTCATACGACTGAATTAAATCATAAAAGAGCCACTTTCAAAACGTTTCAGTTTGGTCAAGGTCAAGGCGGGTGAAAATTTTAACCGCAGGAATACATGGAGTATTTCGAGGATTAAAATTTTCGCCCAACGCAGAGATCGGCCAAAATGGGAC
>Ga0180732_1000644_pt1 | contig 27360 bp, 25 predicted proteins | sample KR11_01MetaG_FD_148674 | JGI IMG/M metagenome (GOLD analysis project Ga0180732, IMG submission 148674) | Groundwater microbial communities from the Olkiluoto Island deep subsurface site, Finland - KR11_0.1 MetaG | ecosystem: Environmental > Aquatic > Deep subsurface > Groundwater | place... | reverse complement strand
GATTTTTATGAAACTGGTAATCAGAAACCGATGAATACTTTTCTACGCTCCTGCTTAGATGAAAAGGTTATAAAAATCATGAAAGAATAGTGCGTCATACCGCTTGCGCTTTGGGGTCTGACCAAGATAACTTATTGATATCGAATGAGATTGGTTGAAAAAAAGGTCTGTAAAACCTCTTAGGGCTTCATTTTGAACCCTAAAATAGCACTTTAAGGAAAAATGCCGAGAGCGAACCGACATTACATACCGGGTTATGTTTGGCATATCACTCACAGATGCCATAAAAAAGGAATTTTTGCTGAAATTTGCACGTGATCGAAGGCAGTGGCTCTGGTGGCTATTCGAAGTCCGGAAACGATATGGTTTATGTGTTTTGAATTATGCGATTACTTCAAATCATATCCACCTGCTTGTCAGGGATAAATCTCACAATGACGCTATCCCTAAATCCATCCAGCTCATTGCCGGGAGAACAGGCCAAGAATTCAACCAGCGAAAAAGACGCAAAGGCACTTATAGGGAGGATTGCTATCATGCAACTGCTATTGAGACGGATGACCATTTGGCAAAATGTTTGGTATACATTGATCTAAATATTGTTCGTGAAGGTGTAGTAAGTCATCCGTCAGGATATCAATTTTGTGGGTATAATGAAATTCAAAAGCCAAAGCAAAGATATGCCTTAATTGATTATGAGGAGTTGGCAAGATTGCTTGGATTTAAAAGTATGGCTTCCCTTTCATCAAAATATATAGGATGGATTGATGAAGCAATAAAGATAATTGATGTCAGTAGGGAAGGTAAGTGGTCAGAGAGCGTTGCGGTTGGTAGAGAAAGCTTTAAAAGGCAAACAAGAGATTATAATGGGTATAAAGCCATAGGACGGAAAGTACATGAAAAGAATGGTACTTTCGAGTTACGGGAATCTATAGTGCCTTGCAATGGTATTTTCGGGTCTGAAAATGTAGGTTTAAAGTTAAATAATTGGATTACCTGGAGTGATTTTGTAGAAAAAACTATCTGATAGCTTGGTCAGACCCCAGGCCGAATCGGACATCCATGGAACCAAGGGCATGACAAAATGGAAAATCATTCGCCATTAAGAACAGCGCTATATTTTATTTCAATTGTATTTCTCGTTGTTGGACTATCCCTAATTTCCACCCAAATCTGGGGAGGAAAACCTGAGCAGTTGAAAATTCCTTCAAAATTAATCATCGATAACAAAATGACTGTAATTGAATTCGGCCTGGCCAATCAATTGCCGGAAACAGTCTTGAAAGAGTTGTTTGACCTTCAAGCAAAAACTGATTTGGAAAAACCACTTGATAAATACGGTACTCAAGATCAAATAACTTCCCTGGTTACCAAAAAACTGGCATTGGTCTCGGAACATGCCAGCAAGAACTGGGTCAAAATTCCCATCAAGTTTTTACTATGGTTTGTCTTTTTATCAATGGTTTTCATTCTCTCCAAAAGACGGAAAATGACTCCCAGTATCAAAAACGGGTTGCTTTTTACTTCTGTTATGATCTTTGGGGTGGTAATGGGATCAGACCCCGGCCCAATGGGTACCGTCAAGGACGCAATTCACCTCTATGGCACGGCTCGTGCGATCTTTCCCCCTCGAATGATTGCTCTTATTATTTTTTTGGCACTCGTTTTCATTTCCAATAAATACATTTGCGCCTGGGGCTGTCAGGCCGGTACTCTGCAAGACCTGATTTTCCGAATCAATCAAACCGATAAAATGCAGGCCGTTATTGGCAAACAGATCAAGCCGCCTTTTGTCCTGACGAATACCGTCCGGCTTGCATTTTTTGGCGTGTTTACGGTGATCTCTTTTTTGTGGAGTATCGATATCATTGATCCAATTGACCCTTTCAAGATATATAAGCCGATGCACATGGGCCTTCTTGGCGGGGTTTTTGTAGCCATACTCTTGTTGGCCAGCCTATTTATTTATCGACCTTGGTGCCATTTTTTCTGTCCCTTTGGGTTGGTGGGATGGCTGGTGGAAAAAGCGAGTCTGGTCAAGATCAACGTAAACTATGGGAGTTGTATCGCTTGCGAGAAATGTTCGAAGGCTTGCCCGTCTACAGTCATGAGTGCTATTTTGAAAGGGAACAAAAAAACCATACCAGATTGTTTTGCTTGTTATACATGCAGGGATATCTGCCCCACCGCTTCAATCAATTTTTCTTCTGCAAAAAGAACATTCCCTCCTTCCGGTCATTTTGATAAAAGCGGGAAGGAAAAAGCATCATCTCGGGCAAACTCCTGATTTTTATCAACACTCCTGGTTCGAGGCTTTCTGCTTCATTCAGTTTGTTCCATAATCCAGTTTTTATAATATTCACCCAGGTTGCTGATCGTCCCTTTCTCCAACGCATCCATCGTGCTCTGGGGTCTGCGGGGTCTGACCAAGGTAACCTCAATCTGATAGCATGGTCAGACTCCAGGCCGAATCTTTTGGGTGATCAATAAAGGACCTTTCCTAAGCCGGATGACGCGAAGATATTGATTCACAATTTTGCAGACGCAATGGGGCAGTATCAGGGTGTGATGCATGCGTCCCTTTTCGTAAACTCATAACAGGCCGGAGGTCACATCGACATCTTGGATATTGATGCCGATCAAAGCAGAGGTCCTGATGCCCAAAAAACCAAGCAGCAGGATGATGACAAGGTTTCTTAACCCTATCATGTCATGGGCTTGTCCTGCAAAAGACCGGATCAACCGGTTCAGCTCATCTGAGGTCAAAAAGTCCGGGACCGTTTTTTCGATCTTTGGATAGTGCAATTGGGTAGCGATATTTTCTTTCACATGCCCTTGCAGGGTCAGGTAATGATAAAACTGGTGAAGCATCCAGACCCGGGATTTTGTGACATGAATGGACGGGGCTTTAAAGTCCCCGGCAAACTCGACAAGGTGCTTGTAGGAGATCTTTGTAATGGATTTGATTTTCTGAGCTTGTAAATAAAGCTGAAACTCCTTGATCCGGCTGTTCATGGCCTGAAATGAGGGTTCCGAGAACTCAGCCAGTTTAAAATAATCCAGGAATGGGCTCAAATAGGGATAAAGCATGACAATACCTCTAATTTAGGTTATCATGCTTTACCGTTAAAACCTTAATTTACAATGCAAACTTCGCTAACCGCGGGGTTTGAGGGAAATCAATAATTACGTCTTTTATTATTTTTCTGATAATCGGTAGCTATACGGCTTTCAGTGGTTTATTAAGTGGAGCCAGATGGTTTCAAGCAGCTATTGCATTCTTTATTATTGGTGTTCCTTTTGTTGCGGTCGGTAGTGAAGGTTTTCTTAAACAAACAAGAGATCACCTTCCCCTGCCACCTTCTTTAACAGGGCCTTGTTTTCATTGGTGACGGCGATGGCACTGGCGATGGCGTCCGGGGAGATTTTTGTCCCTGATTATTCTTCCAGCTTCTGTTTGAACTCAAGCATCTGTTGGCGGTTATACAATTGATGGGAATAGAGCAGCGGATAAAGAAAATCCAGAAAGTGTATTTCCGGGAGATTCAGATCCGGGTGGGCCGCTTTGACATGGTTCAAAACCGCGTAAAGTCCATGAATGGATGTCCGGACACGGGGAATCACCAGATAATCCAAAAAATCATATCTTTCCGCCCTTTTCTTTCCATTTCCGGGCGGCTGCTTCACGCTGTTGGTAATGCTGCTGCATGATTTCAAATGATTTTGACATATTGGTTCTTCCTTTATTTTTTCATTTGCGAGAGAAAAAGGCTTTGATGATATTTTGGGTCTCTTCTCTTTGCAGACATTCAAAAAAATACTTTGTTTCCTTGTCAAAGTCCCGGGCATAGGGGGTGCAGATCGCTTCTTTGGCTTTGCCCAGGCTGTACAATGGTTTGGTTTTAAATTGCCGGGATAGCTCCAATGCGAGTTTGAGGGGATCATCGGATAATTCGTCGACGACTTTATACGCCAGGGCTTGTCCGGGTGTGATTCTCTCTCCGGACATGATCAGTCTTTTGGCAATACTCAGTCCTGTTCTCAACGGAAGTCTTTGGGTGGCACCGGAACCCGGCATCAGTCCAAAATTAATTTCGAGTTGACCCAGCATGGGCTTGTCGGATTCTTTGGCCACAATATAATCGGCAGCCAATGCGATTTCAAGGCCGCCGCCATAGGCAGGTCCATTCACCGCGGCAATCACAAATTGAGGGGCGTTCGCCAGACAATTCATGAAATACCGACCCCCTTCCAAAAACCTTTCCATATAGTCCCGGTCATCCAGTTTCAAAAATTCTGCCAGATCGGCACCTGCACAAAACGCATCGCCTTTGCCGGTAACGATGATCGTGTTGATCTTTTGATTCCCGGTCAGATGTTCATCCACGATACGCCGGAAATCATCAAACATCTCCTGGTTCATGCTGTTGTTTTTATCCGGCCTGTTCAAGGTGACCACACCGACTTTGTCTTCATCGTTTTGTTCGTATATCGCTTTCATTGCTTTTGTGCTCTCTTCTTTTTTAAAGGGATGGAAATTAGGGGGATCTTCAGGAAAGAAAGATCCTCCTAATTCAATCCTTTCAGTTTGACTTGCCTACTCTCCGCTCAGACCGGATAGGAAACCACCGCGCTTGCGGATTTTTACTTCCGGGATCTCGAATCCAGGAACAGGCTTTAATGTAAGCGCCTGCTCCTTTTTGCACTGGACCAGGCAAAGACCACAGCCGATGCAGCGTTCAGCGGCAAAACCTCTTGTTTTGTTTTTGGTGTCGATGGTAATGGCCCCCATGGGGCACCCCAGCGCGCATTTCCCGCAATAAGAACATTTATCCAGGTCGCATTCCGGCAGGAAATGGGGTGGGGCAATGCGGCCGGGCATGTTGAACTCGCTGATGGACCGCATCATGCCGCAGCAACAGCCGCAGCAAGAGCAGGAGGTGGAATTGCCTTCCCGCTCCAGAAGCATGGCCCAGGTCACCAAACCGCTGGCTTCCGCTTCTTTTTTGATTTCCAGCAGTTCCTGCTTCTCCACGAGACGACCCCTGCCTTGTTTGGCCATCATCAGTGCTGACTTTCCCATGCTGGTGCAATTCTCCATGGGCCTGCCGCATCCCTGGCCGGCAATCTCTTCAACCATTCGGCACTGGCACAAGGCTACGGCAAAGTCATCAAACCGGTCGATATATTCTGCAAAATAATCATATGGCAATGCGTACTGGACGTTCTCAATGGATTCTCCAACCGGCAGATACCGGATCCCCGGCTGGGTGACTTTGGCTTTTAAGGCTGAAAATCCGGTGTCGTAAAGCTCCTTGTAAAGCAGTGCAAATTTTTTATGCCACTCCGTCAGAGTGTCCATGGATGTTCTTACCAGAATGGTTGCAAATGCACCGGGAACGATGGGAATTAAAAAAAAGCGGGTTTGGGGAGGACGCCCGGCACTCATGATGATATACTTTTCACGGGCCAGGACATCCAGTATGGCCCGCACTTCTTCTTTCGGACGGTGGGCTTTTTCGGCCAGTTCAGCTGCAGTTTTATACTCTCCGGACTTGAGATGCCGGATGATATCGGCTTCATCTTCGGTGAACATATGACAGATGAGTGCTACGAGTTCATCGCACAACTGCGGTCCGCTGAGATCCGGACCATAATTTTCCGCAACTTCCAAATAGGATCTGGGTACGGAGGGGTAATCCCCGAAGGTTTTGACCTTGACATTGGGGTTCCTGGGTTCTACGGGGCCGATGACTCCATTTTTGTTCTGAATCATCCGGTTTTTGAAATTGGTTTTGACCTGCATGTTTTTTCCCTTCAATCGTAGTTTATTGTTTTGATGTAAAACTTTTTGGCTAAATGACGCCCTCGGTTTTAAGCGCTTCCACTTCATCTTTAGAGAACCCTAAAATACTGCCATAGATGTCTTCGTTATGTTCTCCCGGTTTCGGACAAGGGGTCCGGATCGTTCCGGGCGTGTCCGATAGAATGGGATATGGCGCCATCATAGGTACTTTGTCACCATCGACGTTTACCTCAGAAATTCGGTTTCTGAACATCAGATGGGGGTCTTTGAGCAATTCTTCTATGGTCTGAACCTTGCCAAAAGGAATTCCCATCCTTTCCATGGCGGATTCCACTTCGGATATGGTTTGTGTTTGAATCCATTGTTGGAATGCGGTCCTTATTTCATCAACATGTTCATCCCTCTCCAGGCGCGTTCTGTATCCCGGAGCGGTGGCCAGGTCATCTCTGCCGATGAGATTGGCGAACAACGGGTAATGCTGGGGCAACGAGCCCATGATCACAATGTAATGCTCGTCCTTGGTTAAAAAAGTCCCGGAGCCGGGTAATTGATTGATGGCATCCCTTTTATTCTCTTGTCCGATGCCGTATCTGGCTATACTAAGGCCCATCATATAAGCGACACTGTCCATTAAGGTGGTTTCCACATGCTGACCCATTCCGGTGGAATTGCGTTTGAAAAGAGCCAATACAGCTCCAAAGGCACCGAAAATGCCGCTGCCGTAGTCGGCTATGGCGGCTCCCGCAAATGTCGGGGGGGAACCTTCCGGGCCGGTGGTGCTCATGATTCCGCCCATGGCCTGCCCCACGCCATCTAAACCAGCACGCCCGGAATAAGGACCGGTTTGACCGTATCCGGAAATGGACACCATGACAATCCGGGGATTGATTTTTTTTACTTCCGGGTAATCAAACCCCATCGTTTTCATAATTCCGGGTTTGAAATTTTCTATTAATACATCCGCCCTTTGAATGAGTTTGCGTAGAATATCCTTGCCTTTTTCCGTTCGGGTATTCAGCGTAATGCTCTTTTTATTCCTGTGCAAAAGACGCACCGCTGCATCCATCACAGGTTTTTCCTTGCCATCGGCAGGGTTTTCAATCCGGATGACTTCAGCCCCCATATCTCCCAACAGGGATGAACAGACAGGCCCTGCCAAAGCCCGGGTGAGGTCCAGGACTTTGATGCCGCTCAATGCCATATTGTCATTTGCTATCGCGTTCATGTTGTTTTATATCTCCTTATGGCTGCCATTATTCAAGATGGCCAAAATATTTTCCCATTACTATTAATTCATTAAACCACAGAGGACACAGAGAGCACAGAGAAAAGCATAGATTTTCAGTCTTTCGCTATGCTCTCTGTGTCCTCTGTGGTGATAGTATATTTTGGTTTTGAACGGAAATGTGCACATACACAAATATTATTGACGCTTTGAATAAAACCTCCAATCAGACGCAGGTCTAAGCAGAGAGAAGGTTTTAAATCCGACTCTAGGGCTCGTAGTAATAATCCAGTTCCAACCTGTTATTAGCAGCTTTGCCCTTGCCGATGATGATTTTAGACATCAGCCAGCTATATTTCTCATGCCCTGTCACCATCCTTATCTGGGTGTCCTTAAGCTCTTCGCCAATCATATATCCCGAGATTTGTACGCTGATATTTGCCTTGTCTTCCGTGACAAGAACCGCCCGGACATTCAGTTCGGCAATGCCGTCGGAACGTTTTAAAACATAGTCGACGCCATGCATTTTACCTGAAAGCCTCTGCCCGGTCACACTTCCTTCAAAATAGACATCATATCGTTTCCCGATGGGTGTATCTCCAAAATAGATCCTGTTCGTCACATCCGCTTTATAAGAGCACAGATGTTCCAAGCCATCGATAACATACATAACTTCCCCCCTTTCAATATTTCCCTTGACGTAATAATTTTCGCTTCATATAAATAAAAAATGCGAATCGGCTTAATTTCTGACACCCATATCCCAGATGTGGAAGATATGATACCTGGCGAGATTGCTCATTCTTTCCAAGGCGTTGACCTTATTCTTCACGCGGGAGATATCTATCGTTCATGCGTTCTGGATGATCTCGAACGTATTGCACCGGTACTTGCAGCAAGGGGTGATGACGACGATGGTGATATCGGCCTCGATCGGCGCGTAAAAAATAAACATATTCTGAATGTCGAAGGACAAACCATTTGGCTTGTTCACGAAAGACCGTTCGAACTCAGATTTCCGGATATGCCGCAGTCCCTGAGGTTCCCCCCGTTGAAGTATAAAAAAGGGGAAGAACCAAAAAAAGAACCCACTCCTGATATTTATATCTTCGGGCATGAGCACTGCACCGTCATGGAACAGGTTGAAAACACCCTCTACGTGAATCCGGGCAGCCCCACTTATCTCCATTACAAGCGCGGATTGGGCACCGTGGCCATCCTGGACATCTGTCCAGGCAAGGCGGAAGTGCACTTTGTGCACCTGTAATGTCTACAACACCTCTCAAAAAAGCATCTATACATTTCGCCAACAATATTTGCGTATGCGCGTGTTTCTGGTCAAAACAAAAAAATATTATCACCACAGAGAACACAGAGGACACAGAGAAAAAAGAAGCTTCTAAATCCATCTCTGTGCTCTCTGTGATCTCTGTGGTGGATTTAGTTATGGATTGTACTAATTCTGTTTTTTGTTCGGTAAAACACGGTTTTCAATAAAGTCCGTCATCAGATCCCTTATTTTACCGTCATCCCACTGTCTGGCATCGACGTTGTTTCCGGGAAGTTCACATACCGGGATACCCTGTTTCTCAAGATACCTGGCCCATAATTGCTTTTGGGGCCCACACTCAAAACCTACGACACCGTCGCAATGGTGCTCTTTGGCGATATGCACCAGCCATTCGGTTTCCTGAACGCCCAGAAAGGTAAAACGGCTGGCAAGGGCCCTGAGCGGATCATCATTTTTAATGGTGCGCGCATACCCGTCTGCCGCTATGGAGGTGTAAATGGAAGCGACAAACGTTACGCCGTATTTTTCTTCGAAGTATTGGAAGAAAGCCGTATTCACCCAGAGTCCCACACCGAGCCACATCAGCCGGATCTTCTCCGTCGGGCAGGCAACAACACCATTTTCCACACGTTCTTTGGTTTCCTCATAAAACGCTTTGATAATATCCCGTCCTTGAGGCGTGCCACGGTGCCATTGGGCAGGATACATGGAAAGCTGGTCCGGCAGGGTCACCGCGCAGGGAGAAGACTGGGCGATCAGGTCACGCGTTTTTGCCCATAAGTCCTCTTGCTCATTGACCAGATTCATGACTTCCGTTAACTTGGCATAACTGAATTCACGGCCGGTCTGCATTTCCAGAAACCGTATCAGATCCTTGAGTTCCTGGACTTTATAATCCAGTTTGTACGGCTCTATGACCTGGTCCCAGTCGTTTCTTATTTTCTCCCACCATCGGTGGGGGTATGGTTTATAGGGCGTATTATAATTAAATTCATGGGCAAAACAGGTGCAGCCGAATTCACGCGCCCAGACACTCGTGATATGCAATGCGACGTCGGACATGGTGGTTCCCATGATCACCAAGGGTTTGGGCAGTCCTCCCCAGGGGGCGATTTCCGGCTTATGATCCAGTGTGACCCCCAACCCTAAGGACGTGTATTGGTCCATATCGTACCCATGTGCCGACAGCACATTCCCGTAATACTCGGACATGCGCTTGGCGGAAATCATGGCCGACCACCAGGGTATGACAACAACCGGTATGTCAAACGCGGTGAAAATATCCTCTGCGTCATCTGCCATGCAGATGGCGTAAGGCTCCCCCATGCGCAATCTCTCCTGTGTCCGGTCCCACCATTCTTTCTGGTACGCTTTTATCAATGTAGCGGATTTCAGCTGTTTCTGGCTTCGCTGCAATGGTTTTTTCTCATCCGTCATCGTTATTTCTCCTTATATTCAGCAGCGGGGTTAAAGCGCTTCGATAAATTCTTTTATTTCGGTCTTCAGCTCATCCTTATCCGAGTCGGAAAGCAGGTACGGCTGATTCTTTACGCGCTTAGCGGGCATTCCAGCCGCTTTTAATGCTTTGATTTGGTCCGGGGCTTCCCATGCCTGGGCGTTGTCGCCCTCATATACGTGTATCAAAGTTGCCTTGGCGTTTGATGCCACAGTATTTTTAACGCAATAATCAATGCGCTTCTGTAAAGGGAATATCCGCGGACATGGGGATTTCTTAAGATATCGATCCACGATGGATTCAAAGGGATTCACCGTCATTTCGATGGGTGTATCGGAATACCGGTTGCCCCAGCAGTTGTCTTCTCCCACCACAACAGCACCGCTCGATTCAATCACTTCATAAAATTGCAGGTTGTCCAGGGGGCTGCTTTCCACAAACAACCGCACCCCGGTCTTGGCCGGCAGAGAATCCGCATCTTTTAAAAAATCCTTCAGCAATCTGTTGTGCGCTTCCTTGGGCATAAACATGGACGACCCGATCATCTGGAGGGCTTCCCGGCCCGATATCCGAGGAGGGTCAGCGGCTCTTAAGGCGGCGACCTTCTTCAAAAGCATTCTGTTCTCATTGGTGATGTCGATGGCTTTTGCAAGGTCTTCATCCTTCATTTTTTTCCCGGACCATTTTTCCAGTTGCGCTTTCAACTCAAGGGCCCGGTCCCGGTTATATACACTTGCCGTATAAAAAGTGGTGTGCAAATTGTCGTAAAAATACATCTCCGGAAGACGGATCTGGGGATCCAATTCCGGTACAAAATGGAGCTGGGTCCACATGCGCCAAACCTCATCCCGTGAGTGCGGAACCACCAGGTAATCCAGATAATCAAATTTTTCAGTCAACAGTTTGTTGATCATGGTTTCAACAAATCCAACGCGAGGATAGGGGATCCTGTATCCTTCAGCGAGTTCGGTTCCCTCCCACGGATCTCCGCTGAGACGAACCGGCAAAAATCCGGCGGCCATGATCATCTCTTCCGGCACATTGTTGCAGATGTAACCCATGACCTTCCCGCCGTTTTTTTTCCACTCCAGTGCGGCTAAACTGCGATCTTGGTAGTGCTTCTTCATTGTCTCGAACGCTGTCATTATATTCTCCTTTTTGGGCCTGCTTTTTGTCTAATATATGAGGGCGGACACATAGGTCCGCCCCTACAGCCGATAAAATGCGTAGGGGCAGACCTATGTGTCTGCCCAAAAAAAGCAAGATATCAAATCACCTTGTCTTCCCTGAACTGCGCAATCTCTTCGGTGCCATACCCGCATTCCTGAAGTATTTTTTCCGTATGTTCTCCAAGACTTGGGGCTGCTTTCCGGGACATGACTACCGGTGTTTCGCTGAAATCAAATGGGAAACGCAACATTTTAACAGATCCGAGCCCGGGATGTTCTGTTTCCTTAATCAGTTGGTTTGCCTGTATCTGCTCATCATTCGGTAAATCGAAAACAGTGTTTACAACCTCACATATCAGATCGATCCCGGTTTCTTTGAAAATTGCAAACCATTCATCCCGGGTTTTCTCGGCATATGCTTTTTCCAGAATTCCGATCAGTTCCTTTCGATTTTGCGTTCGGGGCATTTGGTCATTGAACTTCGGGTCATCTGCCAGGTTTTCAAGATGAAGTACCCGGCATAAGCCAGGCCAGTCTCTGGCGATCACATACATCCATTTCCCATCCTTGCATCGGTAGCTGTTGGACAAGGGATTCCACGTGTTGTTCCGGGGCACCTTTGTCATCTGGGGTTGCCCAACCAGGGTTCCGGAAATATTTAAATACTGCGCCCAAAGCATGGGGCCGAACAGAGAAGAATTGACCTCCTGACCGATCCCGTATCGTTGCTTGGCCAACAGGCCTGCCATGATGGAAAAACCCAGAAACGTGCCCCCCATGAGATCCGCAACCGCCCCGGGAATCATGGAGCCGGGTTCATCGTTGGGGCTGATGGCCATTAGCATCCCGGATCTGGCCATGGCCATGGGATCATAGGCCTGCTTGTCCTTGTCCGGCCCTTTAATACCAAAGGCCGGCGCCGTAGCGTAAACCAGTTTTGGATTGATTTTGGATAGTGTTTCGTAGTCAAAACCCAATTTAATTAGGTTTTTCGGGAAGTAATTGCTGAAAAACGCATCGGCCGTCCCAATCAGTTTATAGGCGATTTCGCGTCCTTTTTCCGAAGCGAGATTCAGAGTGATTCCTTTTTTATTCTGGTTGCTGAATTCATATAAAATGCTGTGGTTTCCCGGCGGGATTCCCGTCTCTTTAGGTTGAAACATCACCCGGCTCGGGTCGCCGCCTTTGGGGTTTTCAATTTTGATCACTTCAGCGCCAAAATCCCCTAAGACAAGGCCTGCCAACGGCCCTCCACCCAGTGCTGCAAATTCTATGACACGCATTCCTTCCAATATACCTGCCATGCTCTGTACCTCCTGAGTAAATATTAACTTAATGATTCAATATAATTTGAAATCGCTTCTCTTGTGGCTTCATCGTCCCGTTCACTGGGAATGGAAACCATGGGGATGCCGGCCTGCTCATAAGCCGCCTTGGTCCCGATTCCGGCAGCCGTCACCACCGCCTGGCAATTGCTGTGCCTGGCTTGTGCTGCTATCCAGTCCGGGGTTGTCCAGAAAAGAAGCATATAGCGGGCGGCAAGAGTCCTCAGCGGGTCATTGTTTTTGATGGTCCGGGCATAGGCATCCACGGCAATTCCCATATAGTTGTGGGTCACGCAGACGGCGCCGTATTTTTCTTCAGCCCATTGGGCCCATCTGGGGGGCGTGCCCAACGCATTGATCCACATCAACCGGATTTTCTCATTCGGGCAGGTCGCCACATTGTTATCCACGCGCTCTTTCACCTCTTCATAATACGCTTTTAGAAAATCGCGTCCTTGAGGTGTTCCCCGGTGCCACATCATCTGATACATGGAAAGCTGATCCCGAAGGCTCACCGGGCAGGGGGACGTTTTGGCAATCAGATCCCGGGCCTTTCGCCAATATTCCATCTGTTCGTTGACCAGTTCCATGGCTTCCTTCAATTTTGCCATACTGCATTTCCTGCCGGTGGTCACTTCCAGGTACCGGATCAGTTTCTCCTGGTCCGCCACCCGATAATCCAATTTCACCGGGTCAACCAGTTCATCCCAATGGTCTCTGATTCGGTCAAACCACCCGGGAGGCGGGGCCTTTTCGATACCGTGCCACAGGGAATATTCCATGGGCCAAAACTTGCAACCGTACTCCCGTGCCCACAACTCAAGGATCCGCATCTCCGTATCCGTCCTTGCCCCGCCAACAATGATGGAGGGTTTGGGCAATCCTCCCCATGGCGCGGTCTCAGAGTTATTGTCCATGGTGCAGGCTAGTCCCATGGAGAAAATCGAAGCGGGGTAATCCCTTTCCTTTAATAAGCTTTGGTAGTACTGATCCATTCTTTTGGTCGAAATGATGGCGTGCCAGTAGTTGACAACGATTACCGGGATGCCCATGACATTTAATATCTCTTCGCAGTCGTCACCGTTGCATATGGCAAAAGGTTCCCCCTGGCTGACCCGTTGTCGGGTATCTGCAATCCATTCCCGCTGGTAGGCCCTCACCGCATTCGTGACGCGCATCTGTTTGTCCTTATTCTGATCACTCATGGTTTTCTCCTTTTATATGCTCTGGATGAATTCGGCGATCCTTTGCTTCAATGCCTCGGGTTCGGCAATCCGATAGGGTTGATCCTTCAGATACAGAGAAGGAATACCGTTTTCCTTCAGTACCTTGATCTCATCGGGGGTTTCCCACGCCTGCATTTCATCAAAAAGGAAGACATTGAAAATGACCCCTTGGGGTTTTGCCGCCAAAGCGCTTTCCAGGCAATATTCAACGCGTCGGTTCAAAGGATACATCCGCGTACAGGGTGATTTGTTGTTATACCGCTCCATAACGGCTTCCGTGGGATCAAGGTTGGTATTGATTGACACATCAGAGTACCGGTTACCCCAGCAGTTATCCTCTGCCACGATTGTTGCCCCGCAGGATTCGACAATGTCGTAAAATTGAAGATGATCCAGAGGACTTCCCTCCACAAACAACCGGACACCGCTCTTTGCCGGTAATTGTTCGGCGTCGGTAAGATACTTTTTCAAAAGGCTGTTGTGTTCTTCCTTGGGCATGAACATGGAAGTGCCGATAATCGTAAGGGCCTCAACACCGGAAACACGGGGTGGGTCGGACGCTCTGAGGGCAGCCAACTTCTTCAGCAGGGATTTGCTTTCATTGGAGATGGCAATGGCTTGGGCCAGTTTGTCGTTTCCCATGGGTTTGCCGGACCATTCCTCCAATTGGGTTTTCAATTGCAGCCATCGTTTGTTATTGTATACTCCTGCGGTAAAAAAAGAGGTGTGGAGATTATCCAGATAAAACAATTCCGGAAGATTCATGGCGGGATGGGATTCCTTGCGCCGAAGAAGGGTCGGATACAGCCGATGAACCGAATCCCTGGCATGGGGAATGATCAGATAATCTATATAATCATATCGGCCATTCTGAAGCATATGAAGCATGGATGCCACAAAGCCTTCCCTGGAAAACACATTTCCTTCTTCCGAATAGTTGCCCACCTTGGCCGTGTCTCCATTGGGGTCGCCACTGAGGCGGAGAGGGAAAAAACCGGCTGCGGATATGAATTCTTCCGGCACATTGTCGCAGAAATAACCCACGACCTTTCCTCCGCTTTCTTTCCACTGTTGGGCAGACAGGTCCCTCTGTCGGTAATGCTTTTGAAATTCGTCAAATACAGTCATTGGGTTTCCTTTCTATTATAAATTATTCCGAACGAAACATGCCGATGGGAATTCTTTTCTTGATACCATCAATCAGATGGTTCACCCTGATCATGATATGTTCCTCCATATACTTCCTTGCTTTATCACCGTTACGCGCAATCAAGGCCGCGACAATTTTTTCATGGGCTTTAATGGCGATTTTGAAGTTCATCTTGGGTACGGACAAAAACCAGTAGTTGGTAAATTGTGTGGTTTGGCGGAGCAATTGAAGAATTTGTGGATTGCCTGATGTTTTATTGATGATTCGATGGAATTCAGAATTCAGAGAATGCCAGGTTCTGGTTTCTCCTTCCTTAATTTTCTTTTGCTCTTCCAGGAGGGTGCTTAATCTTTTAATATCTTCATCCGTAATGTTTTCGGCCGCCAGTTTTGCGGAAAATCCTTCGAGCATGGCCACGACACTGAAGGCTTCGTAAATTTGATCAATCGTAACCACCGCCACTGATGCACCTCTATAGGGTTCAATCACCACCAGGCCCTCTGTGGCCAGTTGGCTGAGAACCTGGCGTATCACCATTCTGCTTACGGAATAGGTTTCAGCCAGTTTGATTTCCTTAAGATGCTCAGTGGGCTGCAGGTGTCCTGAATAGATCTCCTTGCGGAGCAGCTTCGATACCCTTGTTACCTCAACCGGGAAGGTGGGAACTTTATTCTTATCTTGGGGAGCCATCTGGTTTCCCTATTTCATTGTTAGAGGTAATTATCCTTAGATCATGAATCAATATTGTTTACAATCCAATATCAAATAAATATTAAAAGTCAAAAACAATTTATTGAATGATATATGTGAAACATAATAACATACCGTAAAATAACATAAAAAAATTATAAAATAATAATGACTCAAAATTATTTGTTGATTTGATATATATACAAGCTGCCATATCAATTCAAAATAGAATAATTTTAAATTGAAATTGTAAACAATATTTCCCGTGATTGCTAAAAAATGAAAGATAAACTCGCAAAGGATTATCCTTGGTGTATTCGAACAAATTGCAAAGGCAAAAGAAATACCTATCCGGCAAATAAATTGAATTATGCTCTTTTAAATTCTCACCCTCAGACGCGTGGAATATTCAGGTCTTTACATTTAATCCAGAATATATTACTGATCTCCCATAAAATATCGGCTGCAAATATCCCTCTTTCTGTTGATTCATATCATCTTATCAATACGGCTATCCTTAAAGGAAAAAACGATGACCCATTTAACGGAACCTCTGAACAGTGGTAGGTTGAGTTTGAAAAACAGATTGGTTATGCCTCCAATGGCCACAGCAAAGGCCGATGAAACCGGGAAAGTGAGCAAGGCTTTGTTGGATTATTATCATGAGAAATCGTTGGGAGGCTACCTTTCGCTGATAATCATTGAGCATAGTTTTGTATCGCAAAGCGGCAAGGCCAGTGAGCATCAACTTTCTGTAGCCGGCGACGAGATGGTTGAGGGGCTAAAAACGCTGGCGGGTGTCATGCATTCTAACGGGTCGAAAACCATGATGCAAATCAATCATGCCGGAAGTGCTGCCAATAAAACCATTACCGGACTGGATCCTGTGGGCCCGTCGGCGGTTGAAAATCCACGAAAACAGAATGTTCCCCGGGAACTGAGCAGAGAGGAAATAAAAGCGGTTATCGGACTGTACCGTGATGCTTCGGTGCGAGTACAGAAAGCCGGTTTCGATGGCGTAGAAATACATTCGGCACATGGCTACCTGCTCAATCAGTTTTATTCACCTCTTACCAACAAAAGGAAGGATGAATATGGCGGTGATACATCGGGGCGGATTAAAATTCATCTGGACATTATCAGGGCCATACGTGAGGCAGCAGGAGCAGAGTTCTCGATTGCTGTGCGACTGGGAGCTTCGGACTATATGGAGGGTGGAACCACAATAGACGACAGTGTAAGGGCTGCAAAGGAGTTTGAAAAAGCAGGTGTGGATATGCTTGATATCTCGGGCGGTTTTTGCGGATTTATCGTTCCCGGTCTGAGTGGGCAGGGGTATTTTGCAGAGTTGACTGAAGCGATCAAAAAAGTGGTATCTATCCCGGTGATGTTAACGGGTGGGATAACGGATGCAAATGCAGCTGAAAAACTTTTATCGGAAGGAAAAGCTGATCTTATAGGCGTGGGCCGGGCAATATATAGCGATTCAAAATGGGCTGAAAAAGCGATGAAGAATGTTCAAGGATAAAATCCGCTGTACGAGCGGACAGGAGATGAAAGGAAGTTACTACCTGAATCTTGCATGAAAATTAATGAGCATAGGAAAAAGGCTTTAAATTAAAGGTATTACATTAATAATAGAAGGAAATTAAAATACCTGTTTTGTAAAATAAATGTGAATTTATTAACCATTAAAATTTTCACCCTAAGGGCGTGCCTGAGACTTCCATCTGCTGTGTTATTAAGGGTTCGCAATATGCTACTATAGCTTCGCCCTTAAATGCCTTGCAGATGAAACTCTCAGACGCGTGCAAAATTCAGTTACTACACTGAAAACTTTTAAAAGGAGGATAGATATGAACTCGAGATTATTTCAATCGATCTGTTTGGCCATTACCGTATTCCTGATTTGTCCCGTCTTTGCATCAGGACAAGACCCAAAACCCATCCAGCTGTTGAGTCCCCAAAAGGATACCGGCAGGCCCTTGATGCAGGTCCTGAATGACCGGAAGTCTTCCCGGGAGTTCAGTGATGAGAAGTTGCCGGATCAAGTACTTTCCAACCTGCTTTGGGCTGCGGCCGGCGTAAACCGGGCGGATTCGGGAAAGCGTACTGCCCCATCTGCGGTGAATTGGCAGGAAATCGATATTTACGTAGCCACCAGTGACGGACTTTTCCTTTATGATTCGGGGATGCATGCCTTAAACCCGATTCTCCCGGAAGACATTCGAGCACTCACCGGCCGGCAACCCTTTGTTAAAAATGTTCCCGTGAATCTTGTCTATGTTGCAGATTTTTCGAAGATGGGGAAGGCAAACCTGGACGATAAAGTTCTTTATTCGGCAGCCGATACCGGATTTATCAGCCAGAACGTATACCTATACTGTGCATCCGAAGGATTGGCAACGGTTGTTCGCGGGCTGGTTGACAAAGCGGTTCTTGGTGAAAAAATAAAGCTGGGACCGGATCAGAGGGTCATCCTCACACAGTCTGTCGGATATCCGAAAAAGTAGATCAAGTTCAAAATAAGTGAACTATTTCGAGGAATTTAAAAAGTGAAAACGCCGCTATGGGCCAAAAAGTGCCCTTTATGGATGGGCACGAACTAACTCCCATGCCGCAGCGCCAACTTCTCAAACATCCGGACAATTCCTGTGCCCAGGCTATATAGGCCTTCGATCCCAAGGTTTTCTTCGGCCGTTACATCAAAAAATAGATTCAGGTTGGATTCCATGCCTTCTTCGGTTCGCCAGTAGCAGATCATCATCGGCACCCTAGGCAGGGGATGCAAGATCACACTGATATCGGCCTGATCATGGTTGTTTGTCTTTTGGCCATTAAAAATGTCCACCAGGTCCTGGAAGAGGTCGGTATAGGTATCGGCCAGCTTTTTAAGGGGTTTTTCACACTGGTGGTTAAAAAATTGATACCAATCTTTGCCGCCGGGAAGTTCCCGCATGGAGGTCCATTGTCCGGAGACCGGTGTGCCTTTGCAATGGCGGATATATGATAGTATCGGCATGGCGACCCATGGATTTACATGGATATCTGTGTATAGATTCCCATCCGAATCGACACTGAAATCTTTTCCCATGATTTTCAATGTCAGCTTTTTGTCGTTATATGCACCACCGGTTCTTTCGGCCGATGCCTGTAAATTGACCTTTCGAATACTATTTTTTAACGCGGCCAATGCTTCATCACGTTCCTGCTCGATTTTATTTATTTTTCTATGTTGGGTGTCATAGTTCGCAACCATGTCAACAGGCACCATCGGGCATTGGGATAAGGGCTTATCCCCTATAAATACGGCCGCAGCAAAGGCCATGCAGGTTTTTTCGTTGCATTTGCGGCAATTGGTCTTGGGAAGAAGCTTTAAAACTTCCATCAGGTTTTTAAATTGAGCCGACATGGTAATCCTCCAATTTAATAAATGAGACTTTGGATAATGAGTTCACTGCTTGAAATGACTCGGCGATAAACCAAGCTGCGTTATTGCATTCGCCTTTTAAACACCTGCTCCGGTTTTCCATTTTCGCAACCATTAAAATCATAATTTTAAATCAAAAACATCCCCCGTTTGGGCGATAGTGTACATTTTTTTTGATATTTTGCCTTCAAAAAGATATGCATGTATAATCAAGCCAAAACCCTTTAGCCTCGAACGGTCAAAACATGTTTATCAAAGGATATTCAAATTTTTCCCTGTCCCAAGCAGGTGCCATGGTTAGTGACAGCTATGGAGCTCATGTCACGCTGGATAGGGATGTTTCGGAATTGTTCCCCTTTATCAATTCGGCCGTGGAGGGATCGATCTATTATGATTCTCCGGCTTATGTACATTTTGATCTGGATGGTATGCGATGCGCCCTGTATTGCCATGATGTTGTTATGGCTGCTTTTATGGATAAAGACCATGCACTCCGGTTTGTGGACCGGCTGATCGCTTTTTTAAACGGCCTTTACGAAAAAAGGGAAGCGATCACACCGAATTACAAACAATACAAGCCGCTCTCGGTTCTGGATATTTATAAGCTATTGCCAAAAACAAATTGTAAAGAATGCGGATTTCAAACCTGCATGGCCTTTGCCGGTGCATTGCGTATTGAGCAAACCATGCCGGAACAATGCCCTCAATTCGCCCGTCCGATCACTGAAAAGGCTGTCTATCCTGTATACGATGACAACGGCCGGATGGTTTCTACCATTGAAATTGATATCGATACTTCAAAGCTAAAGTCGGATCAGGAGAAATATGAAAAACACATTGCGGAATTAAAAACCACGTTGGCGGAGATCACCGAAGAAAAACAAGTTCTCATGGGAGAGAAAAAACCGGGGATACCAACAACCCTTACCCATCGGGAGATCGAAGTGCTCAAATGGGTGGCTGATGGGGCTACCAATGCTGAAATATCCGATATTCTCGCAATCAGCCCACACACAGTGAAAAGCCACGTTATTCACATATTCAATAAACTGGGTGTTAATGACCGTACCCAAGCTGCTGTTTGGGCAGCCCGTCAAAATATCATTTGAATTCAAGATTGATGAACTTGACCCCTTTTCATTCAAAGTAAATAGAGGAGAAAAATGCGAAATAATATTGTTTATCGTGGATCAGAAAAATTTGTATATGAAATACGCGAGATCGTTGCCATCGCGCAAAAGGTCCAAGAAATGGGTGTCCCAGTAATTTGGGAGAATATTGGTGATCCGGTTGAGAAGGGCGAGCAGGTGCCTGATTGGATAAAACAATATGTAATCGATGCCGTATCAGACAACCAAAGCTATAGCTATTCTCCAAGCAAGGGACTTCTAAAGGCCCGGGAATATATCGCCTATGAGCGGAATATTGAGGGGGGCATCCAAATTACCCCGGATGACATCCTTTTTTTTAATGGGCTTGGCGATGCCATCTCAATGATATACAGAAATCTAAATTCCAAAGCGAGAATTATCGGCCCCAACCCTGCTTACCCGACACATTCATCTTCAGAGGCGGCGCATGCGGATTCACCTTACATTACCTATACGCTCAATCCATACAATGGGTGGCGGCCTGATTTAGAAGAAATGGAACAAAAGATTAAAGCGAATCTTAGTATCTCGGGTATCCTCATGATCAATCCCGACAATCCGACGGGATTTGTCTATGAAGTTGATGTTATGAAACAAATCGTTGACCTTGCGCGTAAGTACAATCTTTTTATTATTTCGGATGAAATCTATTCCAACCTTACCTACGGGGATCTTGAATACAAGAAGCTTGCAGCAGTAATTGAAGATGTTCCTGGAATCGGTATGCGCGGCATTTCAAAAGAGTTCCCATGGCCAGGGGCGCGATGTGGTTGGATAGAATTCTATAACAGGGAAAAGGACGAAAATTTTAGAAGGTATACCCAAGCACTCATTAATTCAAAGATGCTTGAGGTATGTTCAACCTCTCTTCCACAGAGTGTGATTCCATTCGTTATGAGCGACCCTCGATACTATCCCTATGTTGAGAAACGTTGCAGGGCGTACAAGAAGAAGGCCGAAATCGCGCACCATCATTTCTCAAAAATTCCCGAGCTTGCCGTTAATATGCCCCATGGTGCATTTTATATGAGTATAATATTTAAAGAAGGTGTGCTTACCAATAGGCAGGCGCTTCTTATTGAAAATGAGGAGGCGAGGAATTTTATTACAGATATTCTTGCAAAGGAAAAATTTCTTGATAGAAGGTTCACGTATAACCTGCTGGGTTCAACAGGTATTTGTGTTATACCGCTTACGTCCGGGTTTAACTCATCATACCATGGTTTCAGGCTTACTCTCTTGGAACCTGATGAATTGAAATTTGCCAAAATCATAGAAAGAATATGCCAGGCGATCAAGGCGTATATTGCTTCGTAGATTTAATATGCTTTAATGGATGGCCCCCAATTCAATATTCAACACTCCATTCGGAGGCCCTCAAAGCGATAAATCCCGGGGGGTTTGGGGGCAGAGTCCCCCATAAAAACGACTCCCAGGGGACCCTTTATATGATTGTCAAGTCTGCCGTTTTTACTACCGGTGCAAGAGTCAACGGCAGACTTGACCCCAGACCCCACTTGACCCCAGACCCCACATTCATCTGGCGAATGCATTACTCACGGGGCGTGCGCTTTTTGCGCTCCCGTGCAGCAAATTGATCTGTTAATTCTAAATATAATTAAGCAGATACCTGGATGGGGTCTATCTCAGAAAGATCTACATTATTTTTTGCATGCCAAAGGTTATAACTATCCTGCATATGGAGCCAACTTTCAGGGCTCCGGCCTAAACACTTGGATAACCGGAGAGCCATTGCCGGGCTTATTGAACTATGCCCTTTCAATATTCTTATAAATGTTGAAGGGGAGACTTTAAGTCGCAGTGCAACACTCCGGGGCGAAATACCCAACGGATCCAAATAAACTTCTTGAATAAATTCCCCTGGATGGGGAGGGTTATACATAGCCATTAGTGATAATCCTCATAGTCTACAACATAGGCGTTACCATCTTTAAATTCAAAAACGATTCGCCAATTACGGTTAACATCGATCGCCCACAAGCCTTGACGATCACCTTTTAAACTATGGAGCCGCCAGCCTGGAGTATTCATATCTTCAATACATGTTGCTGTATCAAGTGCAATTAGGCGTATTCTCAGCTTCTGTTTATGGCCTGGCTGAATCCCGGACACACTGCCCGTCTCAAAAAAATTACGCAGCCCTTTATGTTTAAATGATTTTATCACGGATAGTATTATATAGCATATTGCGCAATACGCAACACTTTTTACAAGAACAGAACGCCCACCATCTAAGGTGAGCAGGGTTTGCGGACTTCGCAAATGAGAGTTCAACACCAAAATTGGCCAAAACCATGGCGGCCCGCCCCTGCGAGTCCATGTGGATGGTGATGTTATGTGCCTAAGCCCATTCTTTTAATGTAATCTTTGGCCTTTTGCCGTAATTTAATTTTGCATTGAGGTCGGACCAAGTTAACATATTAATTTAAATTAAATGCATCCCAGAAGAATAGCTTTATGCCATAAATATCCATCTTTTTAGCATCAAAAAAGACACTATAGGGAGATGTAAACAAAGAATGCTTCGCTTGTTAAATCAAATTTTCCTATATCCTGTTTTTAAACACCAAAAACGAAGCTATTGCCCTCAAATACGGCAATACTGCCAATTTTAATCCAGGTTTCCTTCTTTTTATACCCCGCTTTTCCTGAAGGCTTTGGCAGAGCTGTTTTATGCGAAACCTTGAAAGCTCTGGAAGGGCTCTTCTCTGTCTTCTCTAAGCTCCAGGGTGATGGCATCTTCAGGACAGGTTCTGTGGCATAATCCGCAACCCAGACATTTATCCCGATCGACTACGGCGATGTCTGCTTCCATGAAAATGGCATCCACCGGGCATCTTTCCATACAGGCTTCGCAACCGATGCAACGATCTCCATCGATCAACGACTCAAATAAGGCATTCATGTATTTGTGTTTATCAAATCCCTTTTGGGTGATGCCTTTCAGGGAGGCGCAACAGCAGGGGCAGCAATTGCAGAGGTTGGATAAATGGGTCTTGTTCGCCCCCGCATGAACCAGACCGGCCTTATCGGCTTCTTCAATAATTTCGATGGCTTCATCTGCTGTGATTTCTCTGCCGATCCCGTTTTCAATATAATACTCCGCAGCAGCTCCGAAGCTCAGGCAGGTCTCCATGGGATAGTCATTGATGCAGGTTTGTCCGATCAGGAGGGTTTCTTTTCGGCAGATGCAATCGGCCACCGAGATGATTCTCGCGTTTCGGATGCTTTCCGTAAGTTTGTGGTGCGGCAGCAATACGGTATCCGGAGCGATGGAAGTTTCAACCGGAATGACCTTGAAACCGGGCCGGTTGAATTTGCCCAATTCATAAATGTATGCTGTATCAAAGTATTCTCGATATAACCGGGCCAGTTCCTCGTCCAGGATATTCACGGAGTATTCATACAAACCGATCATGAACGGCGCCAGATTATACAGGGTTGTCTTGTCTCGCCGCAGACGGAAAAGCAGCCCTTTTTTCGACAGGGCTTCCAATTTTTGTTCAACTTCGTTTTTATCCAACCCGGTCCGATCTGAAATTTGATCCGCTGTTTCTCTTAACGGGGTCAGTTTCAAAACCGTTTCCGCATCTTCTTCTGAAAAGAGTTTTTTTAAAATCTTCAGTTCCACATTGGACGGGGTTTCCGGAAAACCGATGAGGGACTGGTTCAAAAGCGCTCTGAGTTTGATATAGAAGTCGTCAGGCATCTGCTTCTCCCTGGTTTTGGGTTTTGGTTCAGGCTACGCGGGCCTCAATCGGGGTTCTGAGGTTTAAGCATTCAAGGAATCACATCCATCCCCTTCCAGGCATCCAGTTCTTCCCGGGCAGGATCATTCTCCATCCGGCATGGGACATCCAGAATCATGGTGGCTCGGTTTTCCAGGGTGTAGGGTTCCCATACGGGAATCCCTTTGTGACTGGGATTGCTTGTGTGGGCAAAGGCAATCCAGGCGCCGCTGACATCCTCCACCAGTCTGGGTTTGTCCGGCTTGGAACCGGTCAGGGGCATGGCTTCGGTGGTGTCAAAGACAAACGGAATTTCCAGGGCATGGCAGGATTTGAAAAGGCCGCCTTTGAAGTCCGATTCCCAGGTGAAGAGATACATGAAGATGGGGGCCTTGCCTGCAGCAAGCTTACTTTCCACCAGGCTGATGCAGCCGAGTCGCCGGTCTTCGGTCAAAATTCCGATGTACAAATCCCACGGGGTGGCCCCGGGGCGTGTTTTTTGGTAGGTTTGGATCAGGCGCTCAGCATTGTCCCCGAAACGCTTGGTGATTCGTTCCACCAGTTCTTCTTGGGTCAGACGTCTTCTTCTTGGATCTGCGGCCACAAAAATGGCTGCCTCATCCCGGTTGGTCCCGATCATGATGGGGACGTCATTCAGCGTCGGAGAGGCCTTGGGCAAAAAGGGTTGGGCCGGAAGGACATGCCCGTCCACAACCGGTGTAAAACTCATCAGACTGCCAGGTGAAGCCACATCCGCACGAAGTGATATGGTCAGGGGCAAGGCCATGACTGCTTCCAACAGCTGCTTTGCCGGTATATTCTGGATTTTTTCAATTTCGTTGGCCTTGATGTTCATGGAATCTAAAAGCCGTTGGGCCAAATCGGTGGCCGTTTTGGGCGCCATACCCCGCAGTGCCGGGCTGCTCTGGATAATTCCCTTGTGAAACAATCCTTTGGCGGTCGGCATGGTAAGTAAAAGACTGACCTTCCTGCCCCCTCCGGATTCACCGAATATGGTTACGTTTGAAGGATCACCGCCGAAAACCGCTATATTATCCTGTACCCATTCCAGTGCCAGAACAATATCCAACATACCGGCGTTTCCGGAACCTGCAAATCGTTCTCCGCAGATTTCATCCAGAAAGAGATGGGCAAAAACATTTAACCGGTGATTGATGGTGACCACCACGACATCGCCGCGTTTGGCCAGTCCGGTTCCATTATACAGTGATGAGGAACCGGAACCGGCTGTATATCCGCCACCGTGAAGCCATACCATCACCGGTCGTTTGCTGCTGTCGTTAATAGACCGGGTCCAGACATTCAGGACCAGGCAGTCTTCACGCTGGGGTATGCCAATGGAATCTCCCATGGCTGAATTTCCTGCCCCTGATGTCCCTTGGGGACAACTCGGCCCGAATTCGAAAGCATCCCGAACCCCTGCCCATGGTTCCGGGGGGATGGGGGGCAAAAACCGGCGTTTTCCTTCCGTTGAAGCTCCATAGGGAATGCCTTTGAATGTCAGAACATCCTTTTCTTTAAGGCCGCGGACTTTACCTGCACTTAGATTGACGATGATTTCGCTCATTCTTTTTATCCTCCGGATGTCATTTTATTGTGACTTCACTGCCTCACCCATATTACTGTTTTCTTCAGGATTTGCAAAATCGGATCAGGAAGATAAGGGCGGACACACAGGTCCGCCCCTACGGATGTTGGGATAAAATTGTATTGGAGCACACTTGCGTGTGTCTGCAAATGTAGGGGCAGACCTATGTGTCTGCCCCATGTGGTTTACAACGCCTGCTTATACATCTCCAGAAGGGTTTCCTGGGTGCAGGGGACCGGGTTTCTGAAGTGACTGCCGTCTGCTGCGGCATCTTTGGACAATTGAAGCAGGTCGGCTTCTTTAATGCCGATTTCGGATAGTCGTGTGGGTAAGCCAAGGCTTGCGGCAAATTGTGTCATGGCGCTGGCGGCTTCTTCACCCGTGCGGACATCTTTTCCCATGCATTTAGCCGCTTCCACGTACCGAGCTTCGGATGTTTTGGTATTGTATCGCATGACATGGGGCAGCATGATGGAGTTGGCCAATCCGTGGGCAATGTGATGGCGGCCGCCCAGGGGATGGGCCAGGGAATGGACAGCCCCCAGACCGGCAATACCGAAAGCCAGGCCGGCCAGTAATGAGGCCATGGACATATCGGACCGGGCCTCAAGATCATCTCCTTTTTCAACGGCTTTTTTCAAGCTTTTTCCGATGAGTGTAAAGGTCGTGCGGCCAAAACTGTCTGAAATAGGATTGGCGGCTGCTGTAACATAGGCTTCGAGGGCATGGACCAGGGCATCCATGCCGGTGGCCGCCGTTACTTTCGGGGGCATGGACACGGTCAACTCCGGGTCCAGAATCACATTGGTCGGCAACAAAAACGGATTGGCCAGGATAAATTTCACATTTCTTTCCGTATCGGTAATCACCGCTGCCGATGTGGCTTCGCTGCCGGTTCCGGATGTTGTGGGCACTGCGATCATGGGCGGCATGTCTCCTTTGACCTCTCTGGCACGACTGCCTCCCATGATATTAAAATCCTGTGCCGTCCCGCCGTATTTGGCCACAATGCGAATCCCCTTGGCCTGATCAATGGGGCTGCCTCCACCCAAGGCAATAATCCCGTCGCATCCTTGAGCATTAAAAACCTTTGCCCCTTCCGTCACATCCGAAGCTTTAGGATTTTCCACACATTGATCAAAAATAACGGAATCCAGTCCGGATTTGGATAAGATCTCCTGTATCTTACCGGCATAACCGATTTTGACCATCATGGGATCACATACGATCAAGGCCTTTTTGATGCCCGCCCGCTGGGATGATTTTCCAATGTCCTGTATGCTTCCGACTCCAAATCTTGCGTTAAATCCGAGTGAAATATTGTAAATAGGATTGCTCATGGTTCTCTCTCTTTTTCATGGTTAATCTTAAGAAATAGTCTTCTGCCAGGCTAAAACAGGCTATCCATCAGCTTTTTTACACCCATCGCCTCGTTGACCATTCTCTGGATCAATTCAGCCACGGTGGGAACATCTTTGATCCGTCCCACCACCTGACCCCCCGGGTACATCCCTTTATCAAAGGCTCCCTGCTGCCATCCGGAAGCAGACACACGACCGCTGATATATGGCGCGAGTTCTTCCAGAGACGCCCCTTTGGATTCCAATTCGATGATTTTCTCCGATCCAGGGGTCTTCAGAACCCTGGAGGGGTTGTTCAAAGTTTTCATCACCAGCAGGGTTTCGGTTTCCGCGGTTTCGATTAATTTTTGTTTAAAATCCGGATGGATCGGGCACTCCTTGGTGGCCATGAACCGGGTTCCGAAATTCACGCCCGAAGCACCCAGGCACAGGGCGGCCATGAGGCCTTTCCCATCGGCAAAACCACCGCCTGCGATCAGGGGCGTGGTGATTTGATCCAGCACCATGGGGATGAGCACCAGGGAAGTGACTTCCTCCATGCTGGGATGGCCGCCACACTCGGTTCCCACCACGGAGACGATATCCACACCCGCATTGGCCACTTTTACTGCATCTTTGGATCTGGCGCACTTATGAATGTGAATCAGGCCCCCATTTTTGATTTGATCCCGGTGGGCAACCGGGCTTCTGCCTGCGGTTTCCAGGATCTTCACGCCGGATTC
>Ga0180732_1000643_pt1 | contig 27418 bp, 25 predicted proteins | sample KR11_01MetaG_FD_148674 | JGI IMG/M metagenome (GOLD analysis project Ga0180732, IMG submission 148674) | Groundwater microbial communities from the Olkiluoto Island deep subsurface site, Finland - KR11_0.1 MetaG | ecosystem: Environmental > Aquatic > Deep subsurface > Groundwater | place... | reverse complement strand
TCGATTGCGTTTTGCGCAGTAGCGATATCTGCGCTTGTTGGGTTAGGGTTTGCTGCAAGTGTATCTGCTGCTTGCTCTGCATTTGCGATGGCTGCGTTTGCTGCATCTGCTGCGTTGTTTGCTGCTGTTAAAAGGTCTGCAATCATCGCGTCTGAAGCTGCTTCTGCGGCTGCGAGTTCTGTAGCTGTAGTAGCTGTTGTGCTTGCTGCATCGGCTGCGTTTGTCATTGCTGTTGCTGTAGTTTCTTGTGCTTGGCTTGAAGTAGCTAGAGTCGCACTTACATCTTCGTTTGCTGCTGAGGCTGCGTTTGCTAAATCTGTTGTAGCAGTTGCAAGAGCTTCGTTTGCACTTGCTGCTGCGTCTGCTGCGCTCTGTGCTGCCGTTGCTGCATCTGCTGCATTTTGGATATTGGCGTCAGTCGGATTATCAAGTGCCGTTTGTGCTGCATCTGTTGCTGCTTGGGCTGCTGTCTCTGCTACTGTGGCCGCATCATTAGCTGTAGTTATAAGCTCGTTTACAATAGATGTTAGTCGAATGACTTCAGCATCTGGCACGATTGCAAAACGTGTCTCATCTGTAAAAACATCACCTTGCACATTATCTGCTGCTGCTATATCTTTAATTTCTGCATTAATATCTATTATTTCATCGTTAATCTGTGCAAAATTTGCTCGGACATCTTCTGTAGACTCCGCACCCAAAGCTTCTTCTCCGGCTGCAGTTTCAAACTCGTCAACATTTTCAGTTGCAGTATTGTCATCAAGCAAGGCTTCAATAGATTCACTATTTGTAACTGTCTCTTCTTTTGTAAACTCGTTTTCAGCTAAAGAACCGTCAAACAGTTGTGTTTCAGCGCCTAGAAGAACTATATCTTCACCGCTAACCATTGAGACAATAACACTTTTAAGAGCACTGTTGCTTTTGTCGCCAACAATGATTTCACCCTCGTAAATTTCATCATTTCGTGAAAGTTCACGTAAAGAACCGTCTGCGCCTTTCGCATAAAACACACCGTCAATACTTGCTATTTTTCCGATTACTGCCGCCATAAGAAACTCCTAAAAAGTGTTTAATTGTAGTAATCTTATGAAAAATAGGAATTTATATCTATTGGACTGTGGTACAGTAAAAGAAATTATCTGTTTTAGGAGAAGAATTTAGAAAAGAAACCTTTGCTTTTACCGAGTTCTTTGTCAATCATCTGTATGTATGCATCAGCACTTAAAAGCCCTACTTCAGCTCTTTTAACCATCTTATCTTTTCCTATAATGAGCGTTAAAGGGACACTTCTGACCATGAATTTTGCTGAGAGTTTTGGGTTGTTCGCTGCGTTTACTTTGGCAATAACAAGATTTTCGTCTTTATAATGCTTGCTTAGATTTGGTAAAAAAGAGAGTAAAGTTTGACATGGCGGGCAAGTATCGCTATAAAAATCTATGAACACTACCGAGTCGCACGACTCCATAAAAGCGACATAAGAACTGTCGCTTAATTCCAACACTGTTTCGTTTTCCATGGGAAACCTTTGGTAAAATAATTAACTTAAATCTAGTGTTAGTATATCAAATTTTGCCAGTACTGTCTGCTTTTAAAATTTGGGTGCTGGAATATCATTTGCTTTGGTATAATACAATTTTTTACAAACTACAAAATAAAGGGGAATATATATGACTTTACACAGTGCAAGTAAAAACTCTTCTCAAACGCCACATAACTCAGAACAAGAAACATATATGTATAAAGAAACTAAGGTTAAAATCATCACTGTCTTTGACAATAGTATAGCTTTGGTTGAAGATGAAAACGGTGAGGTTTTTGAAGTAGAAAAAGACGCATTGCGATAAACTTCACGCTCTAAGCAGCGAATCACTTCGCTACTTTTACTACTTCGTAGATATCTGTTCTTCTGTCTTTTAAATTTTTCACGCTTCCGAATTGATTGAGTTCACGCAGTAAATCTATATCTACATCCGCAATTAAAATCATCTCGCTGTTTGGAATAGCTTCGGCTTTTATTCCGTTTGTAGGAAAAGCAAAATCACATGGGGTAAAAACCATGGACTGGGCAAACTGGATGTCCATGTTATGAACGTTTGGCAAATTTCCCACACTTCCGGCTATGGCGACATAACACTCATTTTCTATGGCTCTGGCTTGTGAGCAGTGTCTTACTCTTGAGTAACCGTTTTGTGTGTCAGTTAAAAAAGGAACAAAAAGTATATCCATTCCCTCTGCTGCAAGGATTCTGCTGAGTTCCGGGAATTCTGAATCATAACAAATGAGTATGCCTATTTTTCCGCAGTCCGTGTCAAAAGTTTTTAAACTGTGGCCGCCTTGCATACCCCAAATCTTTGCTTCATCCGGAGTGACATGAATTTTTTCATAACGGTCTATTGTGCCGTCGCGTCTGCATAAATAACCGACATTGTATAAGTGACCGTCTTTCATCTCCGGCATACTTCCAGAGATAATGTTGATGTTGTACGACATGGATAGCTCTGAGAATTTCTGGATAATATCATGCGTGTGTTTTGCAAGTTCACGAATTGCTTCTGGTTCTGAGAGATGATTATTTTCAGCCATCAAAGGTGCGTTAAAAAACTCCGGGAAAAGGGCAAAGTCGGAACGGTACCCTGAAACTGCGTCAATAAAATACTCCGCTTGCTGCAATAACTCTTCTAAGTTTTTATAGGGACGCATTTGCCACTGGATAAGACCTAAACGTACTACTTTCTTCTTGCTTGTTGCCTGTTTACTTGGTTTTTCATAGTAAATATTATCCCACTCAAGTAAAACTGCATATTCTCCCGAGTCTTTATCTCCTTCGAGGTAACCTTTGAGAACTTTTGCCGCGTGAAAATCATTTGAGAGCTGAAAGTTTAAGACAGGGTCGTTTATCTCTTTTCTTTTGACCTTTTCTATGTATGCTTTTGGTGACATTTCATCTGCATATTTGTGATAATTCGGAATTCTTCCTCCAAACGCAATACCTTTGAGATTGAGCTTTTCACACAACTCTTTTCTGTAGTCATATAAACGTCTTCCGAGCCTGTGGCCTCTGAATTTCGGAACAATAAAAACGTCAATACCGTACAAAATATCTCCTGTACTTGTATGCGTGCTAAAAGTATAATTCCCTGTTATTTCGCTGTAAGTATGGTGATTTGCGAACTCTTTATAATCAACAATAATAGACAAAGCACAGCCCGCAAGCTCTCCGTCTATTTTAATAACAACCTGCCCTTCCGGAAATTTCTCAAGCAAGGTCTGAATCTGATCTTCTTTCCAGTACGCATCGCTCATAGGGGCATAGGCCTGGAGCATCCCCTCTTTAAGTTCCTGATAATCGTCCATGCTTAAAAATTTTAATTCAATATTTTCTCTTACCTGTGTTTCCATTTGTGCTCCATTCTTTACATGAAAGATATAATCGTGACAGTTTAACATTTAATTTAAAATCTGAAATTAAAGAAGAGAGAAGTGAAAAGTTAGTATTTAAAGCAGATTTGGAAGAGGTTTCTTTTTACAACGGAAAATTAAACCGTTGTAAAAAAGGAATCAAAAAGATTATTGAGCAGCAGCAGTTGTTGCAGCTGTAATAGCTGTAGTAGCAGAGCCTTGAATTGCAGTCGAAGAATTTTGCATAAACGTTTGAACACCTGCAACTAAACCAACACCTACGATAACTAATAAAAGAGCAACTAAAACACCGCTCATACCTTTTTGAGATTTAAGACGATTTTTGAAATTTTTAAACATGAATGTTTATCCTTTTTTATTATATTTATGTGATAAGTATATCAGCTTTTCTTATAGAATACAAATTAAATTTACTTAGATTAACTATTTGAACTTGTTATAACTCTTGTGTGTATTTTTTAGATATCCACATCTCTTTTTCAACTGATGTACAATCGTTTAAACAGTCCTCTTTTACTTTCATCCAGACACTTCCAAAGCGCTCTTTTTCAGCACTTACGGTAAACACATGACCTTTGGACCAAATAGTGACTTTGGCTCCATTAAGCGGTTTTTCTCTTAGAAATATGTTTGTTGTTGCAACGGTATATTTTTTCTCTTGCTCAACTGTTTCTTGCACCTGCGTTTTGGAGTCATCTGCAATCATTTTTGGAGAGTATCCTTCAAGCTCAATCTCAACAAGCGGTTCATCCGCGTCACTCACTTCTATCACTTTATGTTCAACTGCAAGGTTCTCTTGCGCTTTGATGCCATTGGAACTGTTTTCATCTAAAATATTTTTATGAAACTGCTCATTTTCATTTTTAAACTCACGGTAAAAATTCGTATCGTTTATATCTTTGTTTGCATCAACAATCTCCGGGACAAGAAAAAAGAGAAGGTCATTATTTTTCTTCATAGTTTTTTTACTTTTAAAGAGTTCTCCAAATAGAGGAATATCTCCCAAAAAAGGAACTTTGTCTTCATAGTTTAACTCTTCTGTATGAAGTCTTCCCCCAAGCACAATAACCTGCTGAGACTTTGCAACTATGTCTGTATCTATATTTTTACTGATAAACGAGGGAACAGAGGTATTTTCTCCTAGCTTTACATCATGCTCATGATTTGTGTCAAACTCGCTGTCTTTTATCTGGATATCCATATGCATAAAATCATCTTTTTCCATGAACTTTGTTTTGAGCGTGAGTCTGAGGCCGTACTCTTTTTCTTCCAGCTGAATCGTTGGAAGTCCTGTTGAGTTTTGCGTCAAGCCAATAGGAATATAAACCTCGCCGCCCACATGAAAACTTGCATTATTCTCTTCGGTTGTGATTAAAACCGTGTCATCAAGAATTGTTGCAACCCCTTTTTCTTCCAAAAACTTCAAAGTTCCAACAACCGAAGCTCCTGTTGAAGCAGTATATTTTGCAGTATGGTCAAGTAAAAAACCGCTAAAAGTGGCCCCGGTAATAGAATCTGGATTAATAGAAAGATTTGTATACTCGCTAAAAATTCCAATACCTGTTACACCGCCCAATTCCTTAGCCTTATTGTTGTTGACTTCCACAAGGTAAAGTTTTGTACGAATCATTTTGTTGACTTTTTTCGTTTGCGTTAAATCCATAAGTGTCGCTGCATCTACACCGCCGCTGACCAAAAGATTCATAATTTTTGTTTTTTGGTGCGGGTCGTTAAAAGTCCCGGAGATTACTGTTGATGTATTACCAACCTTACTGAGTCTGAGATTTGGCTCAATTGTGTTAATCATCTTTTGCAGATAACCTAGGTTTTGATTTACATAAATATGAAAATCTCCAATTGTCTCATCTCTATAGACAACCAAGATGGAAGTATTACCGCTTTTTTTACCAAAAAGTTTTACGAGTGTTTTTGGAGAGCTTGATTCATTTAAAAGAGAGATATTTATAAGTTCCTGATTTCCGACTATGATTTTCTTGACTTTTTTTTCAAGTTCTAAAACTTTATATTCGTTTTCAAATACGACGATGTCATCTGCAAAAAGCGAGAGACAAATACTCAGCAGCCAGATAATTTTTTTCATTATTTCCCCTTAATTACACACTAAATTTATAGTTGCGTTTTGATCATGATACGAATATGTCACCATAGTCGAAGTCATAGTTTTATTTTTCAGGTAAGTCCCATTATGCGTGTAACTTGCATTTACAGTTATAATGCCCTCCGCCGAACCATCACCTATTCTGCTGCCGCCTAGACTCACTGTCTTATTGTTTGGACAAAAAGACGATAACAGAGTTTCTAAAGCCGCATCACTTGGACTCACAGACAAATCTGTAATATTATTCATTTTACTTGTTGCAAGGTTTGTCATGAGTTTAAGATTATTATCTATTCTCATTACAGCCCAGTAATCTATAAGCAAAGTTACAATAAACGCAACCGTTGGCAGAACAACCAGTAAAAGCGCCATGATTTGAGCTAAACCAAAGCCTCCTCTGAAAGTTCTATTATTTTTCATAAATAATACTCACAGAATAATTTGCCGCCGCTTTTGCTTTTTGAATCTTTTTTTGAGAATCCAAAACAAGGACTTGTTTATAGTTTTCAATGTCAGTATCACTTGTCTGGGAACATTTAATCATCCACAGATGTCCTTTGTTCTGCTCATTGTAAACACGGTTGTTGTTGATGTTTTGCACAGTATAGTAGAGTTTCAAAAAGTTTTTAATATCTTTTGGCTCCATACGCAGCACAATGCCCCCGGGAATACTAACCGGCTTGACCTTGCTTTTTTCATCCTGCGGTGGCGTGTATGGAAACACTATCGAAGCAATTTGGACATGAAGCGCGATATAGCGTGTAGTAAATTCAATCTCATTGCCTTCTCCTCTTTTTGGCATCACAGAAACAATATCTATGTAATCGCCTTTTGTAAGTGATGTGTCTATGTTTCTAAACAAATCTAGAGGTATCGGCAAGGTATCGCTGTCTATCACTTGGAGTTCTTTTTTCTCTCCTGCGGAAGTGTTAATGTCCGAAGCTGTTATGACAACCGACTCAGCCTCCTCCTGAGGCTTTTGCAGGCTCAACTTTTCCGCACGTAAAGGTTCATTTTTAAGCATATCTACCGTTGCATAATGTCCCATTATCTCTTCTTGTGTCAGCGCCTGGGTTCCGACATAACTTTTAGGAAGATGCGCTAGCTGCATCTCTTTTGCACCAATCATGTCACCTTTTTTAATATCTTTGGCGCTTACATATACGTCAACATTCTCTTCTAGATTTTTTCTGATGGCACTCTGTTTTGTATACATTAAAAATGCCACGGACGATGTAAATACTATTAGTGACAACAGTATTCCAACCAGAATCTTAATTTTTTTATCTCTCATATTTATCCTTTTTTAGACTATTTTCATAAGTTCGCCCGATGCCACGGCAAAGGCTATCATCGCGATGATTGCAGGCAGTATGAATATAAACATTGTAAATGTTAAAGATATATTCATGGTTGCCGCTCGTTTTTCCACTTCCAAAGTTTGAGCCGCCCGAATCTCTTGCGCAAGATTTTCAAAAATTGTTTTTACCCCGATTCCCGTCTCTTCAGAAAGTTTCATGTATCCGACAATAGTGCCCACGGACTCAGAGCCGGTTCTTTTCACCAGGTTGTTAAAAGCTGTTTCACTCCCATAAGAGATAAGTTCATACTTAAACCGCTTACTCTCTTCGAGCAGGTCATCTCCAATGACATTTTTTGCCTGAACCGTGACTTCATCAATCGCATTGTTTAAACCCCCTCCCCCTTCTAAAATAATAATCAAAAGGTCGATAAAAACCGACAGATCACCATCGATGCGTTTTACCCTTGCTTTTATCTGCTCCAGAAGATACAAATAAGGGGTGAAAATTGCGATAATCAAGGCTGAAAAAGTGATTGCAACTTCTGTCATAAATTCCGGTTTTAAAATAAAAACGAGACTAAAAAGTGCCAATCCTCCGACAAGACTTGCAATGACAATTTCATTGAACTGTTTTTTTGTTAAGCCAGCCTGTAAAAGCTTGAGTTTAAAATCATTTTTTCTTTTACTCTCATTTTGAGCAATAAGATCAGAGTCTTTTCCATGAAACACCCGCTTCAGCCACGATACCTGCAAGTGTTTCATGTAAAAATACCATACGCTTAAAAATAAAAATGAAAAAAGAGAAGCGATCATAAGAGTAATGGCCAGTGTCTGCATCATTGCTTAATCCTAGTCAGTGCTTTATTGACAATCAGGCCGAAAAAAATCCACAAAAAAATTCCAAGTAACTGAAATCTTCCATACTCAGAGTTCATATAGTAATGATTGAGTTTTCCATCAAAATTTCCATCGAGAGCAAAATATAAAAAGATTGCAATGCCTGCTACAACATAGGAACCAAAAGCACCCTCCCTTGTAACAACATCTACTTTGTCCTGCATTCGTTTTCTAAAGAGAAGCGTCTGCTCCACTTTTTCCAAGGTGTTTGAGAATCTTCCCCCGCTCGCACGGCCTATTTTCACAGCCAAAGCGAAGATACGCAACTCTTTTGAGTTAATCTGTTTTGTCAGATTTGCAAATGCTTCTTCCTCTCCGATAGTATTTTTTTCTTTAAAAAAACCATCAAATATATCTTTAAACATTTGCGAATTTGAAACTGCAATAGATCTGCTCATAGCCTGCTCAAATCCGACTCCTGTTTTCATCATCTTCACCAAAACAGAGATGGCAATGGCAAAAGCTCTGTTGAACTCTTTTTTTCTGTTCAAAATTCTCGATTGAAATATAGTATAAAAAATCAAAATTCCAAACGGAATCCCGATAAGATAACCCGTCCAATGCTGTACAAACAAAGCAAACAAGAAGCCTATAAAAGTAGTAAAGAGCACAAAAATTCCGATAAACGCATACACAGAAAAATGAAATCCCGCTAAAAGCATAATCGCCTCTATTTTATGAAGCAAGGAGATGGACTGCACTCTCTTTTTTACTCTGAGAAGTTCAACTGCTTCACTATTGCTTTGAGAAATCATATTCTTAATACGGTTGATATGGCGTTCTTTTAGGTACTCTAAAAAGAGACCAAAAAGCAAAAGTGTCCCGCTAAGACTAATTAATGCCAATAAAATTAATTCAATTATCAACTGATTCATTTCTGTAAGTTCGGCCATCTTTCAATAATATTTTTCCCATCTATATAAGAATTTTGGATAATCTCTGAGAGATAGTTATCTCTCCATCCGCACATACGTTCAGGGTGAAAGGCTTTGAGTTCATCAAGCAGCATATCTTTTGTCACTAAAAAATCATTGTCAAAAATTCTTTTGTCCAAAATAATCCCATTTTGAAGCATTTTTGCCGCAGCTCTCGTGGATGTAGAAATTGCTCTAAACTTTCCTGTTGAATCCATAGGATTATCATTCGTGCTTAAGCGCTGAAATTCGAAAAGATCAAGCATGGAAACCAAACCTCCTTCTTCGATTCTTTTCTCAGGTTCAGAGATTTTCACAAGACGTCTGCGGCCGTCTGGAAAACGTACAAGCTGCACAACTAAATCAACCGCAGAGATAATCTGTGTTCTGACAAAGGACATATTTGCCGTTGGTCTTGCTTCAAGAAACATATTTTCAATTCTTACGATCGCTTCTTTTGTATCGTCTGCGTGGATTGTAGTCATAGAACCTGGGTGACCCGTATTCATTGCGTTTAGCATAGTGACAATTTCTACACCTCTGCACTCACCAACAACAATACGTCTTGGGCTTGAACGCAGAGCAGTCTTTAAAAGCATATCTATCGTAATACCTCCTGCGCCCTCTTCATTTTCAGGTCGCGCTTCAAAAGAGCGGATGGAGTGGCAAGGTAACTGAGGCTTCATCTCTTTAGTATCTTCAATGGTGAGAAGCTGATCACCCTCATCTATAAAACGCGTGATGGAATTTAAAAAAGTCGTTTTTCCGCTTGAGGTTCCGCCTGATACAACGATGTTTAGCTTGCCGCGTATTGACATGAGCAGAAAATAGGCCATTTTCATATCTATCATCTGAGCATCTATAAGCGTTTCAAAAAGCAGAGGAATTTCTCTGAATTTTCTTATGGTGATATAAGAGCCCGCTTTACCGTCTTTGTCCAAGTTAGCCGCTATAGGAGGAATCTGAACCTCAATACGGGAACCGTCGTTGAGCTTCGCTGAAGCGATCGGATGCGCCTCGTCTATTTTTCTGTTGGACTCAGAGAGCATTCTGTTGATGACGTGACGCAGCTCCTCTTCGCTTCTAAAACGAAAAGGTGTGGCTATCGTCTGTCCGGCATAAATAACATCAATGTAGTCTTTTGTATTGACCAGAATATCGTTGAGATCAGCTCCGGCTATACGGGTAATGGTGGAGATTGCACCATAATACAAAAGGTTATCTGTAATAAAATCTGCAATCTCATTTTTGAGCTGCAGTTTTGGCAGAGAGTACATGGAAATATGCTTGACAACAACTTCTCTGACCATCTTTTCTGTTAATTTTGTTTGAATATTTAACTTTTCCAAAAAGTCATCATAAATTCTGTATGCAAGATTGAAATACTCGTCATTTTTATAAAGCATCGGAAAACATAAATCGCTGCACAGATGTTCACCAGTTTCTACTTTACTCTCTTTTTTGAGTTCAGTGTTTCCTTCAATCTTTTGATGGCGTTTAATAGTATCTTTTAAAGCCATTTTCTAAGCCTCTGCATAAAATTAACAACCTCGTCACTATGAATAGGTGCGTGAACCTCCGGGTCCAAAAAAAACTTCTCTCCCATCTCATGAAGTTTTTTTACAAATTTTGATTCAGGATAGACATCGTTCACTAAAGTGGCTTCATTCCAGCACTCTCTGAGATGTTTCGCATCATTTGGCAAAGAAAAATCTATTTTAAACTGGTGTTTTAAACCTTTTGAGAGTATCTTCTCAGCCTCATCCTCTGTGATATTTCCATAAGAGTCTGAACGGTTTGCAATAATGTGCGTTTTGTTATACCAGCCGCTTTTATCTATGATATCAATGTACGTTTTGAGAATAGACATAGACGGTATACTAAACTCCGTAACGACAAAAATATTGTCTGCTAACTCCTGAATATCAATCTCAAGCTCCACGTCCTCAAACACTCCAACATCAATAAGCACAATATCAAAGTAGTTTTTAGCATTGTCAATAAGATTTAAAAATCTTTGTATATTTTCTGCTTTGTCAAAAAATTCTCGGTCTGTATGCTTTTGAATTCCAGGAACAAAATAAAGATTATTATTGTACTTTTCTAAACCGTTTTCAAAGAGTTCCTGAAGATTATAGTTTTGCACCATAGCAATATCTATAATGGTTTTAGGCGGTTGAACATGTTCAAAAAAGAGGTTTGAAATAGCTTTTGTGTAAGCAAAATCTAAAAAGAGGATATTTTTTTCAGGATGATTTTGGGCTATGTTTTTTGCTAAATTCATCACAATCGTTGTAGTCCCAACGCCTCCGCTAATACCGGTAAACACAGAAACATTACTCTTTCCCTTGCGTTTTTTAATGACGGATTTAGAGAGAGAAATAAGTTCTTTCATCTTTTCTACATTGGAATCTTCATAATTAACATACGAATCCACACCTATTTTTCCAGCTAAAAGTGAGTGTTCAATATTATTTTCGCCAATAACTATCATATAAATATTATTGCCAAAATGTATCTTTGATAAATTTTGAATCTCTTGGGCAGAATTGACTCTGTACAAAAGAATGACATCACGATTTTTGCTCGTTGCATAAAAGTTTATAAACGCTTCAATGGAGTCAAAATTCTTCACATCGGTAAAATCATTTTTGAGCTTCAGATAACACTCTTTATCTACGGTCGATACATAAGATATAATCATCTCAAATCCTTAATTGTGCGTATTTAAAAGCTTATAACGCAGGGTTACGGCTTCATCAGTCGGTTTTGGTTCGACAAGTTTTAGGTCAAGAAGCAGACCGCGCTTAGACTCATTTTTATAACTTAAGACTTCATAACCATCTTCTTTGATATTTGCAGGAACTTCAGTACATGTTTGAAAGAAAAAGAATCCTGTACAGACAGTTGTTACGTTGTTTTTATATTTTTCAACCATATAATCACACCATGTCAGCCACTCTGATGGCTCCATCAAATCATCACTATTGGTATCAATAGCCAGATTTGACTGTACCGTTTCGGACATATTTTTTGCGGAATAAGTGTTTGCAACTGTTGATGTAGTAGTTGAAGTTGTTCCCATACAAATTCCCATCATATAAAATCCACTACATGTCGTAGTAGTTATTTCTTTTGTATCACCCTCATTACCTGTAAAAGTATGACTACTCCATGTGTCACCGGTGTTGGTTTCTTTTACCTGACACATTTGTTCGCTGCCTGAGAGCGAGTGAATTCCCATCAGTCTAAAGGTTTCAAAATCATCAATCGCAGTGCCGTTATTGGTAATGGCAAAAGTCAAGTTTATCGCATCTGCATCATTAAACGCGTAGTAACTGTCCATTGCTTCTTGAACATCGTTAACTTTTGTACAGCCGAAGAAAAAACATTTCATCATATTGATCATTCCGGAAATTAAGCCCGTCGATGTAGATTGCTTCTCATAAACCGTGCCAGACTGATAAGTGTTTACATTGAGGTCCGCATAGGTTCCGGCGAAACTTACAAGAGCGTTTTCCGTATCTGCCTGAATCGTATCAATGGTGTAGTTTGTAGCAGGTTTTGTTGAAGAAAACATAGATATAAAAGGCATGGAACCCATCAAATTACAAAAAGAGCTACTTTCTGGAAATTTAAAGAAAAAGAGGCTGCATGAACCGGCAGAGGAAACATTTTCCGTGTAGTCAATCAGTGAAACAGGCGTATTTAAAGCATTAGTCGTGAGTGGTGTAATATCTTTTTCAAGCAAGTGGTTTCGGTCTATTCCTGAAACAATATTGGCAATGTACCTTTGTCTGATGTCTTCGCTTGGATTGTTGTCTTTGTCTACAACTTCATGAGAGAAAAACGAACTGAAAAAATTTGTCAAAAAGAAACCGTCAAAGAGTTTTTGAAAGAAACTTTTAAAACTTTTTGTTCCTTCTTCCTTATAAAATTTCTCATCTCTTAATACATCCAAAGGATAAAAAACACTTGCGTTTGTATCTTTATACATAATGTTTGTGTCATTGTAAGCTTTTTGAAAAAGAAGTGTGATTGTGTCACCTACATAAACACCACTCACAGCTTCATCGTTTATGAGAAAAGGCTTTTGACCTGAACATCCCTCAGCGTCAAGTTCTTTATGCATTGAACAGATAGAAGTTGCTTCAACGCCTATCTGGACTGTTCCGGTTTTTGAAATTGAATTATAAGATTGTTGCGCATCTCCTGTTCCATTGTTTGCAAACTTACTCCAAAAGTTATCAACTTTAAAATTATTTGTCTCAATGGTAACCTGTCTTTCATAAATCGTCGCTCCATGAGTATCTTTACCCAGGAGGCTCTCAGCATTGTCAAGTGTCGTATGAGTAAGGGTAGCAGCTCCATAAAGCTGCGTTATAAAAAGTGTACCAAGTGCAAGAGTTCTTATTTTATTCATATTTGAGCCTTCATTCGTCTATCTTATTTACTATCATAATGTTATGGATGTATGCATCCACGGCATCAGTAATCTCTGTTTCACTCATATTCGGGTTTTCTTTCTCAAGTTCATACCTTCTTTTAACTGCAGAGAGTAAAAGTCTCTCTTGTAGATGTTGCAGGTTTTCAACCTGATTTATGTTATGCAGGTTGTCGTTTTCTCCGCCCATAAACAGTATGAACCAAAAAAGTGCGAAGATTCCTAGCATCAATGGAACAATTGCAACAGACCCTCTTCTCATATATTCCCCATAACATAGGCGGCCACAGCTGCAACACTCATTGCAGGGGCGAAACCATAACTTTTTCTTTTTAAAGCCGCAAGCAGTAATAGATGTAAAACACCGGATAATAATATAAACCAGCCAATCAAAGGCAGACCCAAGAATAAACTACAAAAAGCTCCAAATCTCAAATCTCCTCCGCCAAAATTCATATTAAAAATAATAGGAAGGACAAACACAGTAAGCACAACTGCAACTGCAATAAAGTCGTATATAATCAAAACATTAAAATAGAGTTTCAGCAGCAATAAAATACCAATAGCAGGGACTATTATCTTATCTGGTATGTAACTCTTTCGCGCATCTATGTATGAAACCAGAAAAGCCGTAATTATAAAAAAAATAAATATAGTGATTGCTTGCCTTTATAATAATTTATTATATGATGAAGCATTATAATAGAAAAATCACTTTTTTATCAACTTTTTATCAAAAAAAAGTGATTTTTATTTTGATAAGTGTTCTATTTTTTCACATATTTAAATAAATTTTTTTTATATTTCAAAATTTTTGATATATCTAGCTTTTTTAGCTTCTTTCATTTTTGAGTTATCTGCAATAATAAAACCTTCGACAACACCAAATAAACTTTCATTAACACTAAAATCAAAAAAGCGTACCGCTCCCTCTTCATAAAGTTCTGTATATTGTTTAAAAAGAGTTGGAACTGTTGTTCCCAATTCTTTAAGATAGCGTTTTAAGCGAATAAAGCCTTCTTTATAGTCAAGATGTTCAAAAATTTGATGTAATTCTGCGTGATCTGCATTAGACAAAACATATGGTGTTTTTGCTTTCATCATATTCGTCGTACACGAAAAATGATGCGAATAAAAATATACAAGCGCTGCGACAGCTTTTTGAGGTGTATTTGCGTTTATGGTCACTATTCCGTATGTATATCTTATTTTAGGATTATGTGCTAAATATGCTCCAACCCCCTGCCATAGGTTATCTAAAGCTCTCGAACCCCAATATTTAGGCTGAATAAAACTACGGCCCAACTCAATGGAACTATCACAATAGTCTTCGAAATGTTCATTGAAATTGCACAAGTTGTATGTATAAAGACCCTTTTTTCCCTTGTCGGCAATAATGTCTTGACACTCTCCAATTCTGTATGCTCCGACTATTTCAAGATACTCTTCGTCCCACAAAAGCAAATGACGGTAATAATTATCGTAAAGATCGTTGTCTTGGGAATTTCCCGTTCCTCCGCCTATTGCTCTGAAAGATATCTCTCGAACACGTCCCAATTCACGCAAAAGAAACGGGGAATGCTGGGCATCTGCCAAAAGAATTTGCTGTCCGTCAACTGTTGTTCCCAAATATTTCGCTTTTTTGACTTCCTCTTTGAGAAGTTTTTTATTGCTTGGTTGTGAAATAGTAGTTTCAGTTTCTAAAAGTTCATATTGGGTCGTTCCTAAAGTATAAAGATGTTTGTAAAACAGTTCCAACGACTCTTTGATACTTAAATTCCTATTGGCAAAAGATTTCACGGGAATCACTTTGCCAATATTCATATGCAAAGGTTTCATTTTACCAGCTGTTGCAAACTCATGAGGGAGCATAAGGGCAGTTAATTTGTTTGGGAAAACCATTGAAAGCAGATAAAACAAAACGCTGTTTCTGCTTTGTATCCTTACTGGTAATATTGACGTTTGTGTACGCAATGCTATTTTTAGAAAACTGCTTTTCCACTGTGTATCTTTGAGTCCATGAAAAGAGAGTCTGTTGACAATTCCGGCAGGAAATATTACAACCACTTCACCATTTTCCAAAGCTTCATTAATCGTCAATAAACTCTTTTTACTAATCACGCCAGTGATATTGTCTACGGGGATAATAATATCTGAAGCCTGTGTCACTCCCATTAGCATGCCATTGACAAGCAGTCTCACTTTTTTATTTTCTCTTACATTTGCTATGAGCTGAACCAAAGAAAATGCATCAGAGGCGCCGGTTATATGATTAGCAACCACAAGAAGTCTACCTGTTGCGGGAACATTTTGCAGTTCATTCGGTTTAACTGTATAGGTGATATTTAGATGTTCTAACATACTGTCTACAAATTGTAAACCTGAGAGATGATGATTTTTTTTATAAATCTCTTCAAACTTTTTTTCATGAAAAAGTTTTTCCAAAGAATGCACTAAAAAGCCTGTCAATGCAGGAGGCAGAGTCTCAACTAAATTTGGAAATTTTTTGTAAAACACATCTTTTACTATAAACATCTAACCTCTTAATATATTCTATTTTATTGTTTTAGTATATAACAAAAAGTTGATAAATATTGACATTAATATCACAAAGTTGTAACATTTTATAAAATGTTACAATAGGTAATTAGGATAAAAAGCTTTTATCTTTTCCATCGTAACGGCTTAAAATAGCAGGTAATAGTAGCAAGTCCACCAACACGGCAATAACAAGTGCAATAGCTGTCACCATTCCAAAATTTACATTAAGCATAAACTGAGAAAATCTGAAAATTACAAAAGAAGAACTGAGAATTACTGTTGTTAAAATAATGGCAGAACCGGCATACTGCATAATGTAAGTTAATGAATCCTTATAGTTATAACCTTTTTTACGCGCTTCTTTATACTTAATAAGAAAATGAATGGTGTCATCTACTGCAACACCTATAATAATAGCCCCAGAAATTGCAACGCCGATGTCTATATTTATTCCAAGCCAACCCATAACTCCAAGCACAAGCACAATAGGCAAAATATTTGGAATAATAAACAAAGGAACCATACGGATACTCTTAAAAATGAAAAGCATCATGAGTGAAACGGTACCCATAGCCAAAAGAATAGATTGAATAAGCGTGTCTGTGACGTCATGCTGCATATGTGCGAACATAACAGTTTGACCATTAAGTTCTGCCGTGTAAGGAGTATCCTTCCACCACTGCTGTGCCCAGTCAATCATCTTTAAATCTAAAGAAGTATTGACAACATTTACAGAAGCGGTTACACGTAACAAACGCTCATCTACATCCATTCTGTCATTTATTTCCATCCCTTGCGGGAGAGAAAGCGTATAGAGAAGAAGGTATTGGGCAATTAACTTGTTGTCTTGGGGAACTGATTTTTCACCCTGCATTACTTCATTAAACTTTTTGACAATATCCACAAGTGACGAGGTATGTCTCACATCAGGAAACTTTGCCTCAAATTCACGAGAAAAACACTCCACCGTTTTCATAAATTCAGAAGATTTAATACCGTCTTTTTCTTTAGAATCTATTACTATCTCATACGACATGGGACCAGTAAGTTTTTCCTCAATAAAGCTGACCGTTTTTCTAAAAGGAACATCTTCTCTAAAATAATGCACAGAGTTGGAATCAACCTCAAGCCTCATTAAACCTAAAGAGATAGCTCCAAAAACTATTAAAGAACCAAGAATAATTTTCATATCGTTTTTGATAATAAATCCGGCGTAGGCCACAGCCAATTTTGATGATAGCCCTTTTTCTTTTTGAAGCTCTTTTTCCCGGATTTTTGGATTAATAATAGCCAAACATGCAGGAACAAAAATGATGGTTAAAGCGAAAGCTATAAGAGATGCTGTTGCTGTTGCAATCCCCAAAGTTTTTATAGGAACAATCTCCGAGACGCCCAAAGATGCAAAACCTACTGCAGTAGTGAGGGAAGTAAGAAGAATAGGCAAAAAGTTTTTTTCTAAACTATAGTGGATCGCTTCATAATTAGCGAGCCCTTTTTTTCTTCCCATAAGATAAATCCAAAAAAGATGCATAGCATCCGCTATACCTATAGCTATAACAAAAATGGGCATATTGGCCGTAAAATTATTGAGTTTGTATCCAAAAAGGACTTGCAGGGAAAGCACAATAATAAAAGTGAAAATAACAACAGCAATACTTAAAAGCATACCCGATGGACGTCTAAAAACAATCCACAAAAGAAGCATAACAATTACAAGAACAAGCGGAGTGAAAGTAGTTATATCATACTTTGCCAATGTACTAAAAGTCATATTGACAACAGGTCCGCCTGCAAGATAAAACTCATAACCGCTCTCTTTTTCCTCTGCAATATAGCCATCAACAATAGATTTAATTGTTTTTGATGCACCTAAAGTAGTCGCTGCTTTGGGTGTCAAACGCCCTACTATCATTGTAGTTTTTCCGTCACTGCTGATAATACGGTTTAAAAGCATCTCCTCTTGCAGGGCTATCTTCTCTTTCTGCACCAAATCATCAATGCTCAGAGCATCTATGTCACCAATAAAATTTTCAATCACTACCTCATCAGGATACGCTTCATCTGAGTGAATGTACTGATAGTTTGTCAAAGAGTCCACTCTTGCAACATACTTTGTTTGCCAGAGTTTGTTTGTCAGTCTCTCAATAACGCCTAAAGCTTTTTTATTCATTACCCCGTTTTCATCACGAAAGACTATGATAATGGCATCATCATTTCCAAAAACTGCCCGAAAGCGGTCATACTTTTGGAGTGAATCGGACTCCTTGCCGAACCAAATACGGTAAGAACCGTCAAACTCAAGGTTTTTAAGCTGTGTGGCTAATCCAAAAGTCAATAATGGGATCAGAATCGCCACATACCAACGAAACCGCACAACAAGTTCTACAAATTTACGCATCATTAGAAATAATACCCCGCTTTAAAACTCACTCTTTGGTGTCTGCCCATAAGATAAAACGCTGTCGCATCATTTTTGGAAGGCTCAACATATCTATAATCAAAATTTAACTTGAAGATATCTGCAATTCTGGTTTCGTATTCCAAATAATAAACCTGTTCATCATAATCCAAATCAAAAATGACACCGCCAACTACACTTGCGTCACTTCCATCGTTGAAGCTGTAACGAGAACCAAGAAAAAGATCATTTTGGAAAACTTCAAAAAGCTCCAAGTCGTTGCGTTTGTTATTTTCAAGAACACTATAACTGTAATACTCCGCTATAAGGCCCAAATCTGCACCCTCGTAAAACTCTCCAACAGTATGTTCAAGCCCAAGACCCAGATGAAAATAGTCTGAAATAACCTTATCGTCCAAAACATCTGTGTAGACAGCTTCAAGCTTATAAAGCGTTGCGCCTAGAACCAGAGTATTAAAAGTAGTGAGTTTATTAACGAGATAGGCGTTTTCGTTTGTCATTAGATATGATGCATCCGGCGAGAGTGTTTGCGTATAATAACGCTGAGAATCGTAGCCGTTTTCAAAAATAACCGCATAATCAAGAGCATACTCAGAATCGGCCGTTGCCGCATACTTAAGATAAATGCTAGGACGTGTTGAAGATTCTTCTGTGTCCAAAGTATTTACATATTTTAAAGGAAGTGCTGCGTTTAAGGCGGGGACGCTTACGGTCGCAGGAAAATAGTAATAGACATAAGCAAACGCAGCAATTTCCCTCTCTTGCTCATACAGTTTTATGATGGCTGAGAATTCTCCTGCTTGTGTATAGTGGGTAAACGCAGCATTCCATGAGCCTAGTTTATCTTTATAAAAAGGATCGGCACGAAGATCATCACTATTGAAGGTATCTGTAATATTTCTTGCTTCAAGAGCACCCCAAAACCGAATATTTTTACCAAACATAATTTGCTCATCATCAAAATTATATTTTCCGTAAAGCTCATCCAGACGAATAAAACTTCTCTCATTGGTATCTGGACTTTTTTGAAAATCATAATAATCCTGTTGTGCTGTAAGTTTTGCAACAGCTTGAAAATCATCTTGATTATATACTGATTCCAACTCTGCCGATGCTGTAAAATTCTGCGCATGCTTATCTGTTGGAGCTATGAGATACGCTTGTGCAGCGAGAGCGAAACTTCCCCGTATATTTATCTGATTAAAAATATTTTCAGCTTCTGACTTTTGCGGCACTTCTTCAGATGCTTGAGTTATTTGCTGCGGATCTTGCTGTTCCTTGACCTCAGTAATTGGACTTTTTTCTTCCCTCACTTCTACTACAGATTCTTTGGAAAGTTTTACAAACTCCTCTATTTTTGGCAGACTCTTATTTTTTGCAAACCTGTATTTGTAAGTACTGACAATCTTCGCTTCAGGATAAGAGCCAAGAAATTTTTGAGACTCCTGTTTTGCTTCATAGTACTTCTCAAAACAGCCACATCTTACAGCATTTATATTTGTAAATGAGATGAGTTTACAAGATTCCGGATAGCCGTGACTCTCAAAATCATAATTTGAGCTATCTTTTATAACAAAACTCTTCAGCTGAACAGAATAACAGCTTTCACTGGATTTTGCCAAAAGTAGAGTATTAAAAAAGAGTGCAATCAGTAAAAAACGCAAAACTCTTTGCATTAGTTTGTTAAAACTTTTTTATGAAAATCTTTCTCTTGCAATCCATTTTTAATGGTCTCATTATTCCAGACCAAAACAGTTTTTTTCTCATTTTGGTGATTAAGCATTGTCATTTTTCCTACACGCCAAATACCTGATATTTGTTTGTAATTCTCAAATACGGCTGTTTTTAAAAGCTCATTTTTTCTATCGTAATACTCAACTTTTTTAATTAGAAAAGTTTTTGTATCTACCCAGGAAACTTGTTTAGTGTAACCTGAATTAGTATCAAGAGGTTTTCTTTCGCCTACATAAACTTCTGCACCATCAAGAGTTTGAACTTGCGCCTCGCCCTCAAAGGTATACTTGGACACACTAAAAGAACTCAAATCTTCATAAGAAAATTCTGAACCCATAAAAGAGCCGGATTTGTTGTTTGATGCGATTCTTTTCACTCTTTTCAAAGCTGGCAAATAGAGCCACTGATCATCATCTTTCTGGATGTTTTCATAGTTTAAAAACTTTGTTCCCTGAACATCCGGAGGAGATAAAAAGGTCATAAGAGATTTATTTCCCGCATCACTTTCAAGAGTAATCATCTTCATATTACGCTCTCGTATTTGATTATTTGAGTTTACAAGCGTCATTTTCATATCTGATGAAGAGTCTTGAAATCCTTTCATTGCAGTCTCAGTTTTCAGAGCAACTTCTTGGTTACTCATGGCCCACAGACTCGCAGACAACAAACCAACTAAAATAATTTTAAGCAAAACAAGCACCCCTGAGTATAATTTTTTTTTATACTATCATTTTTACATTTTCTATAGCTTAAGTTCTATCTAAAATATAAAATGTTTTAAAATATGCGCAGATTATCTACATACCCCCTTTGATTAGCCTCTATGAATGATATTAATATAGGCGCAAATTTAATTTGTTTAACTTATAATACATTTGTCAGATTTTAGAAATAAGATACAATTATATGGAAAGAAAAAACGGGAGTTTGCGAATGCAAAATAAAAAGTTTATTAGAGCTGTATTGGATGAAGATGCAATAATTTGTGAGTTTGAATGCACCTTGGGTAATGACTGCTACAGCAGCGATTATGCTGTAGGAAAGAATTGGTTTGATCTCATGATTGATACGAGCGATTATGCAAAAGTGATGAAAGTTTTTCAATCTTTAATTAATGGGGATGATAAGGAATGGGAAACATTCGCTAATGATATAAAATGCAGAAGGGGAACCCACATGCTTATTGACTTTAAAAACTGCATTGAAATAAGAGAAGGCAAAAAATATCTTGTCACAGTAGGAACTGAACACTATTTAAGTTAAATTTACTGATATCCTACTAAAGGTTAAAAAATGAAACAGCCATACAGATTACATCTCTATATTCCTCTCATCATAACGATAATTATTATGGTGCTGTCTGCTGTCCTGACTATTATATATATTCAAGATACTTCCATCAATAAAAGTAAAAAAGATACACCTGAAAACTTTAAGCACTACTTAAATGTAACAGTTGACAATGAAGCAGCAAGCCTTCAAGAGTACATAGCTTTTATCCAAAGTAGAGATGATGTTGCGCAGAGATTTCAGGAACTGGATAAAAATGAACTCAATAATTCAGTTAAAGATATATACAAGCGCTTAAATGAAAATGTCAATCTGACACATATGTATTTTATAAAACCGGATGGAACTGTTTTACTCAGAGTACACGATTACGAAAAAGATTCAGACTTTGTTGAAAGAGAGACTTTTAAGAAAGCCCAAACACTCCAGTCTGTCTACTATGGTTTAGAATTTGGAATGAAAAAAAACTATACGCTGCGAGTTGTGCAGCCATGGTATGTGGATGGAAAACTTATTGGTTATTTGGAGCTTGGAAAAGAGATTGATAAAACTTTAGATGAGCTCTCTGAGTATTTAAAGACACATATCTATCTAGCCGTAAACAAAGAATTATATAAAAATGTCCCGGAATTTGTGACAAATAACATGCAACAAAAAACGCAAACAGCACATTATTACATCGCTTATCAAACATTTAATATACCCGAGCAGCTAGCATCCATTATAGAAAATAAAAAAAATATTGCTGAAATATTCTTTGAAGGACATCATTATTTTATCTCAAAAAGTATACTCTCCGATGTTTCAGGCAAAGAGCTTGGTTATTTCATTTTCTTAAGTGACATATCTTTAGAACATAACATTATGTATAAATCAGTAGAGATATTAGCAATAATTCTTTTACTTGTTTCCTCTGTTTTGATCATCGGCGGATATATTGTTATTCGCAATAAAGAAAAAAGTATCAATACCCTCACCTCAGAGCTTGACGCACAAAAAGAAGAATTATCTCACTTTAATATCAAACTGCAAAAACTTTATGATTTGCAAAAAAATATTACTATTCTTACTGATGGAAAAAGACTTTTACTCGCGAATCAAGCCATGTTTGATTTTTTTTGGTTTGATGATTTAGAAGATTTTTTAAAACATTACAATTGTATTTGTGACAGATTTATCAATAATGATGATTTCTTTCATTTAGGAAAAGTCCCAGAAGGCAAACATTGGGTGGAAACAATCAAAGAGCTTCCTGATGAGCAGCGCATTGTGTCCATGGTTGATGACAATATGGAATCACACGCTTTTACTGTTTCTGTCAATGAATTTGAAACAGGGAATTACATTGTCTCTTTTACTGACATCAGCCATACGGTTATAGAGCATGTAAAACTCAAACGTCAAATTAGTCATGACAAACTGACAAATGCACTCAATAGAGATTTTTTTGATAACAACATTGCCTTAATCATGCAAGAAAGTTTTCCTCAAAAACTTGGTGTAATTATCTGCGATATTGATTTATTTAAAAATGTCAATGACACGTATGGACATAATCGCGGTGATGTTGTTTTAAAACAGCTTGTCAACATCATTCATTCAGCAATTCGTAAAGAGGATTTTTTGATTCGTTGGGGCGGGGAAGAATTTATTATACTTATGAAGATTGATACGGCAGAATCACTCAAAAAACCGCTTGAACATATACGCCTGCAAATTGAAAAGGCATACTTTGAAGAAGTGACACACATAACCGTTAGTTTCGGCGCTACTGTTTACAAAGAGAGTGAAGAGATTAATGAATGTATCGAACGCGCTGATAAAGCACTTTATCTCTCAAAAGAAAATGGCAGAAATCAAGTTCAAATACTATAAAAATACAAACTTGGCTGCTGGGGAACATGCCCCCTAGCACTCAAGCTCAATGAATTTTTCTTAACGCTCGTGAGAGTTGCCGTTTCTTTTTTCTTCACTACCATTGCGTTTATTATCGCTTTTTGAGTTTCTGTCTCTGTCATCACGTCGATTTTCTTTCATTTCTCTACGCTCTTCCTTCATCTCTCTGCGATTTTCCTGTCGTTCTCTTTGTATTGTCTGCACTTTTCTTTCTTCACGGTACTGAGGACGATCTTTTTTCCCGTGGTAATAGTCATTGATATGGTAATATCTTTCTCCCTTATGTCGACGGTTAATCACTTCGTTTCTGTTGATATGGTGGTAATCCGAAATAAAACGCACATTTACATAGTCAGCAATCTCTGCATCCCGTAAACGGTGATGTCTGCTTTTCCCATAATATCTGTTGTCAACTCTATATAACATATAGGGATCAAGTCCTAAACGCAGTGAAATATTCCACCAACTTAAACCTTGTCGTCTTAAATCCGTAACATAATGTGCGTTTACATGTGCATGATCTGCTAGGAAGTAGACAATACTTGCATGCTCACGAGGAACATAATATTCAACTTCTCTTACCTCTCGCACCGGAACACCGTAATAGTTACCGATGGAGAGACTAAAACTGTCTATACCTTCATCTGTACCGGAAAATCCGACATTAAAATTTGCCTCGGCAAAAACTCCGCTAAAACATCCAAGAATTGCTATTGTAGATATAATTTTTTTCATTTTATCCTCCGTAATTTTCAATATAATAACACTTCTTAGTAACAAATCAACCCCCTGATTTTCATTTTAAAAAATTATTAATATGCATATAACTCAAAAGGGTGATGTACTGAAATGAATATTATTATATCCTATTGGCATATTATATTAAGGAGTTTATCATGTCATCAAAATTTATCGTTGTAGCTGATTTACAGCACTTTAAAATATTTAACGTTAAACAAGATCCTTTAAAAAGAGAGTCTCTTGAACTTTTGGAAAATAGTGAAAGCCTAGCAACTCACCAAAGAATCAGAGAAAAAGTCTCAGATAGGGAAGGAAATTTTCAGAGTATAGGGGGCAGCGGTTCGGCTGGGGGTAGTCATACGATAGAACTTGAAGAGGAACGCCGCAGAATCAAAGAGATTGCGCAGGATGTCTCTGGGTTTTTGAAAAACAACAGCCATCAGGCTTGGTGTTTTGCCGCACCAAAAGCGATAAACAACAAAATAGTTGAGCTGCTAGATAGTGATGTGAGAAAAAGCATGACAACCAATCTTACTTCTGATTTAACCAATATTCCAAACAATCAGCTTTTGGAGCACTTTTCAAAAAAATAATTCGTTAAAAGGAGTTAAGATGCTTACTCGCAAAGATTTGAACTTGGAGGATTTTAAAACACTCCTTGAGGCAGAAAAAGAGAAAATAAATCAAAATGCTGAAATGCTCGCAATTGAAGCAGACACTCTGGCAGGGGATGATCAAATTGGTGATTTAGCCGACGCAACGGAACTTCAGATTGACAGTATGACCGACCGTGTGATACTCAGTCAGCTTAGAGCTGAACTCTTGGAAATAGATGCCGCACTTGGTCGTATTAAATCTGGGAGTTATGGGATTTGTGAAAAAACTGGTAAACCTATCCCAAAAGAGAGACTTCTCGCTAATCCGGTAGCACGAACAGTCGTAAATATTTAAAACCGCCTGCAATTTGTGCTGTATTATAAGCTGAAACTGCTCATAATACAGCTACTAACACATATTAATTCACAGCCAACACAAAGTAAATGTATAGGATATACGAGGAGTTTTGTTATGGATTTAAAAATTGAATAAACTTTCCAAGTATTTACTGCTGGCATTAATACTCATTGGCGTAATTTTTGGACTCATTTATAAAGCTAATAATCCTAGTGATTATAGACATCCGCGTGAAAGAAGTATTAAACTATATTAACAAAAAGTGGGGATGTGTAGCTGTTTATTGAGAAAAATGGGACAATGTATTTGTGTACTTTCAGTTGTCAAAAGAACTCTTATTGCAGACACACAATTTTGAGCCTATTTTAGGAGAATTCACCCGAAAAAGTGCCAAACTTCACAATCCGTCTGACAACGCTCGCTCAAAAAATAAGCTAATTACATTAATTAGATTTATTGCTAATAAATGACACCATATAGTTTAAGAAAAAACTTTTATCCTTCCTGAACATTATTTTTTCCAAGCTCTTTGGCTTTATAGAGTAAGTCATCACATCTTTTGAAAAGAGTATCAATAGTGTCAGTTTTTAAAAGCAATGAAGCCCCAAAACTACATGTAAGATGAATTGAATTAGGAAAAATTTCGTTTGCAATTGTTTCTCTTATTGTTTCTGCTTTGTCTTTTGCATCTTGAAGATTTGTTTCAGGTAGAATAAGTATAAATTCTTCTCCGCCCCATCTTGCAATAATGTCACTGTTACGTATACAGTTTTGTACTAAAACTGCTATGTCAATAAGAACCTCATCACCAACTTTATGACCGTGAACATCATTTATTTTTTTAAAATCATCTATATCAAAAAATATAATACTTAGAGGGTATGTATAACGCTTTGCGCGATGCATCTCTCTTTCAAGAAGGCTTTCAAACATTCGCCTATTATACAAGCCAGTAAGAGAATCATGAGATGCAGTATGTTCAGCTTTTTTGATCTGCTCATAAAGTTTTTTGTTTATTTGATTTAGTTCTTCAGTTCTCTCTTTAACCAAGTTTTCAAGAGTTGCTTTATCTGTTGAGAGCAATTTATTTTGCTGAAGTAACATATCTTTTGTTTTTTTAATTTCATCAATATTTTTATGTACTCCAATCATTCTAAGAACTTTTCCATCATCAGATTTTCTAACAATCTTTCCAGAGTCTTCTATCCATAAATAAGAATCATCAAATTTTTTACATCGATATTCAATTTGATATTTCGATATCTCTGCATTTATATAAGACTCAAAATGTTGCATGACCCTATCGTAATCATCAACATGGATAATATCTTCCCAAGTGAATACATCGTTTTTAAATATGTCCACATCATAACCAAGCATGCGAAACCAGCCATGACTACGTGCCACATATCCAGTGATTGCATCCCAGTCCCAGAAGCCATCTGAAGATATATCTAAAATACTATTGAGAGTGAAGTCAGCTTCCTCTTGTGATGTATGTTTATAAATTATTTCCATCCTACGATTATATATATATTGAAATCAAAGTTTGCTTATTATCATGGACGAAGCTTATTTAAGCAATATAATGTACCACTCACTCCATGCTTTTTGGTCTTTTTGAATAATAATTTATGTAAATTTCTGCTCCGCCATTGACACTTTATCCAAGTTTTGAGAATTGTAACTAATAAACTCGATGGAAGCTATCACCCAAAAAGGTGATACTTATACATTCATATTCTATAGAATTATTAAAAACTGAAAATAGGAGGGGAATAATAGATAATAGACTGATCCCAATAGCGCTCAATATGGGATTGACTGTGACAGGTATGCTATATGGGATAAACGAACAAGAATATCTAAAGCTAAACTGGGTCTGTTAGCTGAAAAAAACAAGCAGGTCAATACAAGTTACGCTAGTCATAAAAAGCGGATCTCAGGGAAATTTTGAAGTTTCGTGGTATGAAGAGCTTTAAACTGTAAAATCATGACATAACTTGTCACAGTAATATTTTAAAATACTCCATCAAAACAAAAATGGAGATAGTATGATTTTACACATTCCACATTCATCTACAAATACACAAGATTATGAGATTAACAATGCATGTCGAGAACTGCTTCGCATGACAGACCATTTCACAGATGAACTTTTTGTCAATGAAAACGCATCGAAAATTGTATTTAAGCTCTCTCGTCTTATTTGTGATGTTGAGAGATTTGAAGATGATGAACAGGAAGCTATGAGCCTTGTAGGTATGGGAGTTTGTTACACAAAAGATACAGAGGGCGGTAAACTTCGCGATGTTACGCTGACACAGAAAAAAGAAATTATTGAAAACTATTATAAACCTCACCATAAAAAACTCAGTGATGCGGTAGATGCTGAGCTTCAAGCCAAAAGTTCGGCTTTGATTGTAGATTGTCACAGTTTTCCGGATGAGGCATACCATTTTAACTCCGACTTTGGGCAAAAACGACCGGATATTTGCATAGGTACCGATAGTTTTCATACACCAAAGGCACTTATGGAAAGAGTAAAAGTTTTTTTCCTCTCAAAAGGATATGACACAAGAGTTGATGCGCCCTACTCTGGCACAATGGTTCCGCTCAAGCATTACAAAAAAGATGTAAATGTTCACTCCATTATGATTGAACTCAACCGTAAACTCTATATGGATGAATGTGGCTATAAAACTGAACACTATGACATTTTAAAAGAGGAGTTGACTGAGTTGTT
>Ga0180732_1000642_pt1 | contig 27426 bp, 28 predicted proteins | sample KR11_01MetaG_FD_148674 | JGI IMG/M metagenome (GOLD analysis project Ga0180732, IMG submission 148674) | Groundwater microbial communities from the Olkiluoto Island deep subsurface site, Finland - KR11_0.1 MetaG | ecosystem: Environmental > Aquatic > Deep subsurface > Groundwater | place... | reverse complement strand
CCCAGTGCATCGCCGCTGTCCCGAGCCGATATTCCTCTCTGTCGTCCAGGCCGTCCATGTCGCTGTTCGGCATGAACGGCTTCGAGCCCTGCGCTTTCTCCTGGCTGCCTGTCAGCCCGTCCCAGTCCACGTCATCGTCCGTGAACGCCGTCGGGTCCGTCCCGTACGCCTCCTCCCCGGGCGCCCTCTCCCTCACCTCCTGCCACCACGTCAGCCCGTCCCCGTCGTAATCGTTCTGGGTAATGTCGAACCACAGCTCGCAGTCGTCCTGGTCCCTGGTATCGCCATCCTCTTCGCCGCTCACATGGCCGTAACCGTTGGGGTCGCCGGGGTAGTCGTCGCCGGTCCAGCGGGCGGTCTTTAACGTTATGGCTTTTTGACAGAATAACAGACTCTGCCTTGCCCTGATGATTTTGCGCCGTTGTTCGGTCAGTCGCCGAAGCATGTGATCGAACATCATCGGGCCCCTGATGGTGAGGCGGAGACATTCTGGAAAATCATCACCGTCATCAACAATGCGCTCATTACCGCGAAACTCTTCTTTCCATAGGTGTCCAATTAATCTCCTCCCGAGACAATGGTTGATGGATATGAGGGGATTTAAATGTTTGGATATTCCGCATCATGGGCGAATGCGATGTTTTCAAACGATGCCAGCTGCTTCGATCGAATTCTTTGAGATTGGTGAAACTCGACCTCTCGTCAAACAGACTATGTCAAACACTGCTAAGTATCGCTAGTTTGCCGAATTCACCGCACGTCGCAAATCTACAATCGCAAATCGAAAATCTAAAATCCACACACCCTACCGGCCCAATATCCCGTGTTTCAGAAACTTGCCAGTGTATTTCAGCAGCCCCGGTTCCTTCCTCAGCAGGGTCCAGCCCAGCCTCGAGGGATAATCAATATCTCCCACGCGGTTGATAATCTCCTGAATTTCCGGGTTGAGCATCATTCCGAATATATCTTCCAGCTGGGCATCGTCCAGGTCTGAGTAGATGCGGTGCATCATAAGCGCTTTTTCCAACTCGTCGCCGATGTCCGTGGTCCAACTCTCATGGTACTTCCCCAGCTTCTTTGCGGAATAATCATCGGCCTCCAGGGCCGCAACGGCCGTTTCAGCGCAGTGCCTGGCGCATACCAGTCCCGGGTAGATTCCGCCGCCGCTGGTTGCCTTGACCTGGCAGGCTGCGTCTCCCACTACCATTCCGTTATCTGCATGGGTCCTCGGGAGCATCCCCAGCGGTATGATTCCCGAGTGTGTTCTGATGACCTTTGCCTTGGCCAGTAATTTTGAACTTTCTCCGTTCTTGAACAGCCGCTTGAAATAATCATTCGCTGTTCCGTCCGCACCCCGAACGCAAAGTCCGAGCCTGGTAACATCGCCGGCCGGTATCAGCCAGGCAAAGAAATTCGGTGCAATGTCACGGCCGAAGAAGATTTTCACTCTGTCTTCTTCCATGTCAAGGCCGGAAATATCCGCGCCCAGGCCGTTCAGCTGAAATGTCGGTTCCTCGAGGCCGAGCCACTTCCTGGTGGCGGACCTGGCCCCGTCGGCACCAATTACCAGTTTTGCCCGGTATTCCTCATTGTTCAGGCTGACAGTTCCGTCGCGCCTCTGAAAGTCCTTCACGCGGCTCCCGGACGCCAGGACCGCGCCGGCATCCAGTGCCTTATCCCGAATTTTCCTGTCGAATGCGGCTCGGTCGATGGAAAGCACACGGACATTCTCATTGCCGATCCCCATGAATTGGCCTGACGGCGAAACAATGTCCGCGCCGCGTATCTCGTTGAGAATCGTTTCCCTGCCGTATCCGAGAATGTCGAAGCATCTGGGCGTTATCAGTCCGGCGCACTGCATCGGTTCGCCGATATTCGCATGCTCCTCGATTATGCCGACGCTGTGACCGGAGCGGGCAATCAATTCGGCGGTTCGGCAGCCTGCCGGTCCTCCGCCAACAACGGCCACGTCAAAAGAATGCTTGGACATGTATTCTCACCACAAGCTCAACGCGTATTTTTACCTTTCAGTCTTTTTTGATATGCGTCATCCCGCATTTCGCGAAGGTCGCTCACCTTCCCGAAGTTCATTATTCCCTCGTGGATGGCATATACTCTCGCTCCCGAAATATCCAATCCCCTGAGCCCGGGGTTCATGAAACTTGATTCCGGCGACAGCACGTTCGTTCCGGATGCCAGCGGGCTGAATGCCGGCATCACCAGAAATCTGTTTTCCGGGTCGTAAAGAAAACACGGAAGCGTTATCTGGGCACCGACCGCGTCCCGCATTCTGATGACCGGGTGTTCATGCGCGAATATGCGAAACACGTCGTTCGACTCAACTTCTTTGTGGCCGTGACACAGCAGGAATTTTCCCCCGGCCAGTTCCAGGGAATCCACCATGCGGATATCCCTGCGGGCGAGAATGGTCTGAAGAAAATTGTCATGATTTCCGCGAACCGCCACCACATCCACGCCATCCAACAGGTCCAGAATTGTATCTATCTCGTCCCATTCCTGGCTCTTGTTATGGCTGAATTCATGTTTCAGATCGCCGTTTATCACAACCGTCTCGGGCTGAAATTTTTTCAGAAGCCCTGAAAGCCTCTCAAGCATAGGCTCCAGCTGGAACCTCGGAATTGAAACGTGTTCCGCCTGGAGTGCCGCTTCGTAACCCAGGTGCAGGTCTGCTATGGCCAGGACGCCGTCGTCCCTGAAATAGACTGCATGGCCGGCGCTGAGCCTGATGCCCATTGCCAGCGATATTTCGGACCGCATGCGTACCGTATCTCCGATATCGTTTAAATATCTCGTGACGATATTGAACCGATAATCCATGAATTGGAAGGAATGGAAACCGTGGTATGAAGGAATAGTTGCGGAACTGGGCATTGACCCGGAAACGGATATGGCATCCGCGAAACTGCTTGCGGGTCTGCTGCCAAATTCACCTGAGGCGCTGAAGTCACTGGAATCAATTCTGCGGGGAAAGACCGCTGTAATCCTGGGCCCTGCGCCTTTTCAGATGTCCGGGCTGCCCGGCGGGGTGATTATAGTTGCGGGTTCGGCCATGGATGAACTGGCCCGCCTGGAAATTCAGCCGGAGATAATTGTCACGGATCTTGACGGGGATGTGGCACTGCAGGTTGAAGCCAGTCTTCGGGGCGCCGTCAGCGTCATCCACGCCCACGGCGACAACATGGATGCCATCCGCCGGTGGGTGCCCGAGTTCCGGCAGCCGATCATTGGCACCACCCAGGTCGAACCGCTCGAAGGCATTTACAATTTCGGAGGATTCACAGACGGCGACAGGGCGGTCTTCATGTCCATGCATTTCGGAGCCAGCCGGATAATTCTGAAGGGATTCGATTTCGACAATCCCACAGGCAAACCGTTCTTTGACATTGCCCGGAAGAAGAAAAAGCTTGGGATTGCACGCCGACTAATCGAACATGCCAGTGCAAATTATGACATTGATGTTGAGTGAGGGCTCCCCACGGCTAAAGCCGGGGGCATCCTAACCGTTTCACACTGAATGACGATTATTCATTGATTGAGACTTGTCACTCAGTTTATTTCACATTTGCCAGCAACAGATATGGGCCCGGGGAGCCCTTTAACTAAACAATCTTCGCCTTCTGGCATTTGCTTTGAAATATTTTTCATCGCCTTGAGGTCATCTAGCAGTATGGCCGAACGGGCGATATATCGCCTTTCATCCGCAGACCTCAAGGTCGCGGCATCCAGGCGAAGCATGTTTAGTGATATTTTCGATATCTTCCGAGAAGTTTTAATACTTACATTAAATATCCATAAAGTGGTCACAATTGCTCGCACAGGTTATGACCCTTGACCACCTTATTACCATTTGGTGATAAGAAATGCGATATATGAAAAAGGCCAAAAAAGCGGCCACAAGGGACATGATGAATGACCGAAACGTGCCGACGAGAACATCCGGCCAGGCAATGATGCTTGTGACCAGGGTGCTCGTGGCTGCCAGGTAACTGGAGTTGGAAGGTGAAAACATGGGTGACAAGAAAAGAGTTGACAGGGTGGTGCTGGGTATCATGGACCGCAGCAAGGTCATAGATGTCTATGCAAAGGAATTCATCTGCACGGCCGCAGGCAAGGTGCAGGGCAACCTGGATTCCGAGATAATCGAAGTGAAGGGTGCGTGCAAGGTCGGCGGTGACGTTACCTCTTCCCTGTTCAAGGTCGGCGGTTCCATGAAGGTCATGGGCAAGGTCCGCGCGGAACTCATACGTGCCAAGGGTTCTCTGAAGATAGAGGGCGCCGTTGACGCGGACAATTTCAGAATTGCCGGTGCCACAAAGGTGCTGGGCAAGATAACTTCCTCAGGGGAGATCCATGTCCAGGGTGTTCTGAAATGCGAAAGCGATGTGACGGCTAACAAGGTCAATGTCCAGGGCTGTATCGGCGTGGACGGAACCCTGAAGGCGAAAGAGTTCACAGCCGAACTGGGCGGCAGAAGTTCGGTACGGTATCTGGATTCTGCAAAGATAATCGTCAAGGCAAGCAAGAACTCAAGTGAGTCCGAGCTGATTTCCAAGAAGATAACCGGCCAGGATATCTACCTGGAGAACACGGTTGCCGAATTGGTGGAAGGCCAGAAAGTCGTCATAGGCCAGGGCTGTGCCATCGGTGAGGTAAAGGCTGCCGAACTGGACGTGGACAAGCGCTCCAAGGTTGGTAAGAAATCCTGATGATTTAAGCAAAAGATAGACCGCCATGCTCATATGCATGACCCGCCATGCATCGTGCTCATATGCATGACCCGCCATGCATCGTGCTCATATGCATGACCCGCCATGCATCGTGCTCATATGCATGACCCGCCATGCATCGTGCTCATATGCATGACCCGCCATGCATCGTGTACATATTATGTTAATCGAAAATCAAATCTTGTGGGCTTTGATAATCAGGTGCATGGGCCTCTGGGTAAACTTCCAGCCCTGGCAACAAACGCCAGTCCCTTTAGGGGCTGGTAGTTTACTTGGAAGGACCAGCCTGAGCATATCTAATAAATGAAAATGGATGAGTTATCTGGTGAACAGATGGCTCATTCCTTCTTCTCTTCGGCTTCCGGAAGTACTTCGGATTCCTCGGGTTCGGTAACTGGCTCAGCGGCCTTTACCTCTTCCTTCGGCTCCTCTTTCGTGATGTATTCCTCCACGAATCGGATTGTTTTGAGGCTGAGAAGTTGCCTGAGGTCACTGACCACTTTGTACTTCATTGTGAACCACAGCTGGTCGTACTTGCACATGTCCGCCAGGGTCAGTTCCAGAACGTCTCCGTTCACCTTGGCCTTGAATTCATCGGACCTGCCGTAATCTGCTGAAAGGATACCCAGTGCCTTTTCCTCGGGGGTTCCGGCCTTATTTTGAATCGTGTAATCATACTTTAGGGTCTTGCCTGCCAGCGGGTCGTTAAAATCCACGCGGACCCTTCCGGCTGCGATGTTGGTGACGGTTCCGACCTTGTTCTTAATCTGAACGCGCATTCCCGGCTCCGGTTCTATTTCCTGCTTCCGCAGTTCTCTGATTGCGAATATCTCCACCATGTTGGGAACCCTCTCACCGGCGCCTTCGGACGGTGGGATGGTGATTGCCATCTTCTCACCGGTCTTGGCAGTGGTGAATGATTTATCGAGGCCAGGCAATACCCGGTCCTCGCCCACAATGGTTACAATGGGGCCATACTTGGTCTTCTCGCTGAATATGTCGCCGGCCTTGGCATGCTCCTCATTGGTGGTATCGAACAGTTCTTCCGTGCCGTCCGGTTCGATTACCCAGGCATCGAAATCCAGGGTTATTATGTCTCCCTTGAATATCTCTGGCTTGCCTGTACTCTTCTTGGTCTCCGGTTCCGGAACTGCATCGGTCTTCTGGCTGTCTTCCTTCGGTTTTGATTTTTTCGGTGGCATCTGTATCACCTGGGTTGGCACGTGCAATATTAGGTATGTATATAGTCTTATTGGTTTAAAAATCACATATACAATCACTCTTGCAGTTATAGATAGTTTAAATATACACCGCAGATTGGCAGACGGATGAAGGAAATCCCAACAATACTGAGCAGCCAGGAGATACTGGACAAGGCATTCCGCCGCGTGAAGAAGGTCGTGATTACGGATCTCACTGGCAGCAGGCGCGCCAAGGCAGAGGCCATGGGCAAGCTCAGCGCCCTTTCCAACACCATAACCGCTGTGCTCAACAAGTACGTAAAAGCGTTCCCGTCTCTGGACCAGATTCACCCGTTTGATAGGGAATTAATCGATATCACGGTCGGCCTGGATGAACTGCGCCACAGCCTGGGCGCCATAGACTGGGCCAGGAAGACAGTCGAAACAATACGCAGGGCCGAGCTTTCCAAGATGAAGTCCGCATCGATCAGGTCTGAAATCACCAAGATACTGAATTCGGCCTACGGTCGGATATCGTCCGTGATGAACCGTATCACCAAAGAACTTGAATTCCTCAATGTTGCCAGGGACAAACTGAAGGACATACCGGGAATCAATCCTGATGAGATAGTGGTTGTGGTCTCAGGCTGCCCCAACGTGGGCAAGTCCCAGATAGTGGCCCGTATCTCCAGCGGCAAGCCGGTAATCGCCTCCTACCCGTTCACGACCAAGGGTGTCACCATCGGTCACATGCAGATGGGTTACGACCGTGTCCAGGTCATGGACACGCCCGGACTTCTCGACAGGGAGCTGGATGCCAGAAATGACATCGAATTGCAGGCCATTGCCGCCCTGGAGCATCTTGCCAACATCGTCATGTTCGTCTTTGACGCGTCCGAATCCTGCGGTTACACTATCGAGGCCCAGAAGAACCTCCGGGACCAGATTGTCGCGACATTTTCCAACGTTCCGATAATCATGGTGTGCAACAAGTCTGACCTGGCTGCTTCCGACCTCGGACTGAACATTTCCGCGGTCACGGGCGAAGGCATAGATATTCTGACATCCGAGATAGAAAAAGCAATCAAAAATTTAAATTCCGCTTGATATTTTCCCCGAAAAATTCATTTATACCTGATTACGGATTAAAAGAATAATATTATTCTATCTGGCGGATAGATTTTAAATAATGATAATTGGTATAAAAACGAATAGGGCGCTGGTATCTTTTCTGATATTCAAATAGAAATAATGAAATAGAAACTTTTATATATCTTATAGAAATACAAAGTATTATATATCTAACATAAAATATATCCGGATGGTGAAATACAGTGTCTGCAAAGACAAGCCTTACAAAAAAAGATGAATCAATAATCGACCACCTTGTGGCAGCCGGGATTCCGAAAAACATGGCCAAGACCCTGGCAGTTCTCAGCGACGGCGATGAGATAATATCCGTGAGGATAGAAGGCATTACCGCACTGAGGCAGCCGGAAGTCTCCATAGTCATGCAGGACCTCCGGGACCGCAAGTGGGTCAGGAAACGCGACCTAAAGAAGGAAGGCAAGGGGAGGCCGGTACACGCCTACAAGCTGGCGATGCCGTTCACGAAAATCGTGGAAATTATCGAAAAGGACGAGCGCAGAAAGATAAAGGATATAGAGGCAAACATAGCCGCTTTGAAGAAGCTGGTCAAGTAGATTTCTCTATTGTCTTTACCCCGTTCCCGGTTCCCAGGATTACCCTTGTAGCCATGCCTATGAACAGTCCGTTCTCCACGACGCCAGGTATGCGGTTTAATTCGATTTCCAGTTTCCCGGGTTCCGGAATGGATTCGAACTTGCAATCGATAATATAATTTCCGTTGTCACTGACGAAAGTGTAGCCGTCCCTCTCCCTGAGCTTCGCTTCCGTGCACAGGGATTCGAGTCGGTTTCTGGCGGCAGTCAGCGCGAACGGCAGCACCTCCACCGGAAGCGACGATTTGGTACCCAGGACATCCACCAGTTTCGAGCTGTCGACAATAATGATTACCTCTTTCGAGACCGAGGCAACGACCTTCTCCCGAAGAAGCGCGCCACCCATTCCCTTGATAAGGTCCAGGTTTGGATCTACTTCGTCCGCGCCGTCAATGGTGAGGTCGATGACCGGGTATTCATCCAGCGTGCCGAGTTTAATTCCCTGGGTCACGGCAAGTTTTTCCGTGGCCTTCGAGGTCGGTATTCCTATGATTGAAATTTCCCCGGCGCGCACCATCTGCCCCAGCTTCATCACAGTGTAGTAAACAGTCGAACCGGTGCCCAGCCCCACAATCATCCCATCCCTGACGAATTTCGCGGCCCTTTCCCCGGCCAGTCTCTTCAAGCCTTCAGCGTTTTGCATGGTTTTTGCCTCCCTAATTTTAGATTGTAGATTTTAGATTTTAGATTTTTTTTGATAATTTGCTGTTCGGTCAATCGAAAATTATCAAATAGGCTCTCTTTATTGTTTTTCATTTCGAGCCCTCGCTGTTTTTTTGGATGCAGAAAATATCGCTGTCAATTCATTGGCTTCTTTTATCAAATCTCCAATCCTCTCCACTGGAACCAAACCCGATTCAATCGCCAATTCCAGCCAATAAATCGTTTCATCCGCTTCTTCCTCGACGATACTTATTTTTGAGATAAAATGAGAATAAGATTGCGCACGACATGTAGCACGATAGTTTGCCCCTACCGATGTTGCGGACTTAATCAGTTGCCTGCCTATGATATCCGCGGATTTTGATTTGGGGAATGATTCGACTAATACTATTGAATTCAAGGCGAATTTCTTTGTTCTGGCAATCAATTCTGTGCGATTCATGGTGTTATTGCTCCCATACTGCTGGGGAATTTTAGATTTTCGATTTTAGAACTAAGATTTTAGATTTTTGCTGGAAATATGCCACACCGTCAATCCGTCGTAAATCTACAATCTACAATCGTCAATCTACAATCGTTCATATTATCGCTACCCCTATCAGTTTGCGATTATATAATTCTACTTTATTATGAGAACCGCCCTGTCCGCGTTCTTCGCGACCTGCTCGGCCACGCTGCCCAGTGCGAATGTGCTTATCTTGCTCATGCCTCTGGAACCGATGAGTATGAGGCTGCACTCGAGTTCCTGCGCGAAATGGATGATTTCCTTGGCGATATCCCCCTCCCGCACCAGGACTATGGCCTTCCTGCCCCTGGCCTTGACTGTGTCCGCTGCCTTGTTGACAACATCCTGGGCCTCGGCCTTGGTGACCTCCGGAATTATGCCCCTGAACTCCTCTATCAAAGTTTGCGGAATTACATACAGAACAACAATCTCATCATCCTCTCTGGCCATGGTTATGGCCTTCTCCAGGGCCTTCCCGGAAAGCTCGGAGCCGTCGCAGGCCACAAGGAATCTGCTCATGATTTTTGAGAATGTGTGTGTGGTATAAATAAATATTCAAAACAATCAAAAATTTGAAAATATGAAAAATTGCTGCCGGATTTCCCCGGCAGCATTATTCCTGTTCTGCCTCACTATCAGGTGTAGATGGTTATGTGGATAGTTCCCCAGTACACGCCTTCTGCTGTGGCTCCTGGGACATTAACCAACCATTCGAGTTCGGTGTAGACGGTACCGGAGTTGAAGTTTGTCTCCAAGGGTCCGGCAGAAATCGTGCCGTTGCCGTCCGGTGCTATTGGTACACCGACAGTACCCCATACAAGCAAGGGTGCAGCCGGGCCGATAAAGAATGTCCTCGCAGCTATATCGGAGTTTCCGGTTGCGTTGGTGTGCAGGTTCTGCACCGACACACTGGTTGCCGGTATCGGATTGGCAATCAGTATATCCCCATTCATGTGCAGGTCCGGTATCTCCACATCGACGTAATAATCGTTGTTGGCAGAGTACACGATGGTACTGACCGGCCCCATCACATTGTCGTTTGAACCCGGAGGCGCATTGCCTGTGGGGTTTCCGGTGACGGCGATTGAAATGGTCTCCTTGATTCCGAACTCTCCGTAGCTGATGTTGAAACCGCCGCTGGTGGTGTCAAATACCCTGACGCTGAAGTCCCAGCTGTCCACGTCGTTCAGTGCCACTGTGGGGTTCGAACTATAATCCGGGCCGTTGGCACCCACACCGCCGTAATCGGCCATCCTGAGCTGGTTGCCGAACCAGACCGGGATGTAAAAGCGGTAATGGTCCTGTGCGCCGGAGAGATCTACTGGATTTGCCCAGTGGAGCACCGGTGTTGCCGGTGCCGTGGTAACTTCCAGGTCTGGTGCGGGATAAAACACCGAAGTGGCACCCGTCGAGTCGCATAATATTGTGAAAGCCAGGTTTCTGGTCGAGTCATCCGGTACTGCCGGGTAAGCCGAGCCGCCGGTACCGTCAACGCCGTTATCGTACCAGGCCTGTATCTCGAATGCGCACAGGTCCCAGCCCAGTGTGTAGTTGTACTGGAAGCTGAAAATATGATCCGCGTCAACGTCAACCTGTGTATCCATCTGGCTGCCCAGCAGCGTGTCGTTGAATCCTATCCACCAGAGTTTCGGCATCACTGCGTTTGCGGTGATGCGTGTGCTCTCGTCCGATGTCTCGATATTGGCGACTATTCCGCCGGTGCCGGTCGGTATGAACACTATCTTGGGGCTCGATGGCGGTTTTATGGAACCGCACAGGTATGAGGAGGGGGATGCTGCATCCACCCATCCCTCGATGAGCATGGGGTTGGTGTCGTAGTATCTCCAGTAAACGCCCCTGGCCAGGGTGATGTTCTGGCCGACAATTGCTGCCTCGTTCCAGCCGTCGGTGTCCCATGCGACGTCATAGAAGGTGTACCCTATTGTTGGGGGTTGTATGACCGTAGTTTCAAAGCTGCCCGAGAGTCCCTTAATCTTGTAAACACCATCTCCGACTGCCAGGCCGTAATTCAGTGCCGGGTTCCAGTCTATGGAACGGAGGTTAGGGATTGATATGGGAAGAGTTCCAAAGTAAACATTTGATCCTCCGTCAAGTGGTGTAGTCATCGTTATAATGCCAGTTGGCAGATCAAGGGTGTAATCGGTACTCACGACCAACATTGTCCATATGCCTGCATGATCCATGTAAACAGTTGCGTCGATGAGTGGAATGTTGGCCAGTGCCGGCAATTCTGTTTCTCCGCCAGTTGCTTCAAAAATGACTGTCTCGTTGGCTACGGCAGTTGAGTAGTTGTAGTAGACGTATATGCTGTCTCCTGCCACAAGTGGTGCATTCATCGTTATAATGCCAGTTGGCAAATCAAGGGTGTAATCGGTAATCTCGATCAACATTGTCCATGTACCTGCATTGTCCTTGTAAACAGTTGCGTCGATGACTGGTGTGTTGGCTAGGGAGAAGGTTGTCTCTCCGCCTAGTGCTCCTGTAATGACTGTCTCGTTGGCTACGGCAGTTGAGTAGTTGTAGTAGGCATATATGCTGTCTCCTGCCACAAGTGGTGCAATATCTGTGTAAAAGATGCCTGCTTTGGCTCCAACGGTGTCATAAGCGGCAATGTAGTATCTGCTATCCGCTGTGTTGAATGTTATTGACCTCATATTCCAATAGGTTCCTGGGGCATATGGATACCAGGTATCCTTGGCTTTGTTATACGCAAAAATGTTGCCGCTCGTGCCGCCTACCAGCACATTGCCCATTCCATCGGCTTCTATCGCAGTCATTGCGCTGGTTGGTAAACCCATACCTGTGGCGGAAACTGCATTGTTGCCAGCCCTAGGCATGATATATATCGTGTTGGTCGCTCCAGTTTTGTCTCCGCAGAACCAAAATGATCCCGCCCCATTCGAATCCCAGCATGCAGATGTGAGAATCTGGGTGCCTGGTGCTCCAATTACGGGCATCCACTTATCCGTATATCCATTGAATGCATAAGGCATTGTCTCCAAAGGAGCTATTCGCGCCTACAACCAGACAGTACTTTCCTGTATCGTCCCACACCACATCGTTCGGGGTGAATCCGAATCCAGCCCATGGCACTGATATATTTTCTATGAATGCCGCCTTCGCGTTCGGCGCCACCATAGCAAAACTCACAGCCAACATTGCAAATGCAATGGCTATGCTTATCATTTTATTCAATTTCATCCTCAATTCCTCCTCTACACTATTATTTTTGACATATTTTATTAGTTAATACCTACATGAAATTAATCGTATATATAGATTATCGGCACACCCCCGGGTAATGCACCAAAGTTTTTTATAGATGGCTCAGGAACGTTTAAATACCCGTCTGGGAAAGAGTTCAGTCTTCTGAAATTTTAGATTTTAGATCTTAGATTTTAGATCTGTGCTGGCAGAATGTCGTCCGTCGTAAATCTACAATCTACAATCGTCAATCTACAATCGTTACTCCTTCATTTTGCTGAACACATACCCGCCTGGGAAACGATTTAATATGGCCGATTCTTTCGGTTGCCGAGAAGGTGCTAGGATGGAATTTTCACTCACCAAGGAACAGGAAATGATCCGGAAGACCGCCAGGGAATTCGCGGAGAAAGAAATCGCACCCATAGCCGCGGACATAGACGAGAAGGCCGAGTTTCCCGCGGAGACCGTAAGGAAGCTGGGTGAGCTCGGGTTCATGGGCATGACAGTTCCCAGGGAATGGGGCGGCTCGGGAATGGACGACGTGAGTTACGCAATTGCCGTGGAGGAGCTTTCCAGGGTGTGCGCGTCCCATGGCGTTACCATGTCAGTCAACAATTCACTGGTGTGCTGGCCCCTGACCAAGTTCGGGACCGATGCCCAGAAGGAGAAATACCTCAAGCCACTGGCCAGCGGGAAGAAGCTCGGCTGTTTCGGCCTCACCGAGCCGAACGCCGGTACTGATGCCGCAGGCCAGACGACCATAGCCACGAAGACCGAGAGCGGTTACAGCATAACCGGTTCCAAGATATTCATAACCAACGGCCCGGCGGCGGATGTAGCAATTATATTTGCCATGACCGATAAATCTAAGGGCACCCGCGGGATATCCACATTCATAATAGAAAAAGAATTTCCGGGATTTTCAATAGGCAGCATCGAGAATAAGATGGGCATCCGCGGCTCATGCACCTCGGAACTGGTGTTCGAGAATATGTTCGTTCCCGAGGAGAACATGCTGGGCAAGGAAGGCCAGGGATTCAAGATCGCAATGGCCACCCTGGACGGCGGCCGCATAGGCATTGCGGCGCAGGCCCTGGGAATCGCCCAGGCCGCCTATGAGGAAAGCGTGAAATATGCGAAGCAAAGGGAGCAGTTCGGAAAGCCGATTTCCAGTTTCCAGGCAATCCAGTGGTTCATCTCCGACATGGCTACCGAGATAGACGCCGCAAGATTGCTCGTTTACAAGGCCGCATTCGACAAGTGGATGGGCCGCCCTTACACTGTTTCAGCGGCAATGGCCAAGTTCTTTGCATCCGACGTGGCGATGAAGGCCACGAGAAATGCCATACAGGTTCACGGCGGATACGGTTACACCAAGGAATACCCGGTGGAAAGGTTCTACCGCGATGCCAAGATAACGGAGATATACGAAGGTACAACCGAAGTCCAGAAAATGGTCATATCGGCGGACCTACTTAAATAATCAAAATTATATATAATGGAGGAGAAAAAATGAACATAATCGTTTGCGTGAAACAGGTGCCAGATACGACCGACGTCAAGATAGACCCGAAGACCGGAACCCTGATAAGGGAAGGCGTGCCAAGCATTGTCAACCCCGATGACAAGCATGCGCTGGAGGAAGCGCTCCGCCTGAGGGAGAAATTCGGCGGAAAAGTTACGGTTCTCTCCATGGGCCCGCCCCAGGCGGAAGACGCGCTCCGCGAGGCATCGGCCATGGGCGCCGATGACATGGTCCTTCTCTGTGACAGGGCATTCGCAGGCGCAGACACCTGGGCCACATCTTACACTCTGGGAGAGGCCGCAAAGAAAATCGGTTACGATCTGATAATCTGTGGCCGCGAAGCCATTGACGGCGACACAGCCCAGATAGGCCCCCAGATGGCCGAGCATCTCAAGATACCCCAGATTACCTATGTCCGAAAGGTCGAGATCGACAACGGAAAGGTCATCTGCGAAAGGGCTCTGGAGGACGGTTATGAGAGGTTGGAAGCCAACCTCCCTGCATTGCTTACCGTTATCTCCGACCTGAACAAACCCAGGTATCCCAGTGTCCGCGGTATCGTTGAGGCCCACCGGGACAAAACGGTTACTGTGTGGAATGCCACGGACCTGTGCGCCGACGGAACCTGCATCGGGCTTGAGGGCTCCCCCACCAATGTCAAGAAGTCATTCGCCCCGGAGCCGAAGGGAAAGGGCGAGATACTCAAGGGCGGCGCCAAGGAAATGAGCGCACAGCTGGTTGCGAAACTTAAAGAGAAGAATGTTCTGAGGTGATTTACATGATGAAGGTTACAATAAACAAGGATGATTGCATCGGCTGCGGAATATGTGTCACGCAATGCCCGGATGGGTATGAACTGAACGAAGAGATGAAAGCGGTCGTGAAGAATCCGAACGCTCCCGGTGTGAAAGAAGCTGCGGAGGCCTGTCCGGTCAATGCCATACTCACGGAGGGCGAATCGGAACCCATGGCACCCGTGACAAAAGAGGAAGCATGCGAGGCAAAACCCTCCATCTGTGATTACAGCGGTGTCATGATATTTGCCGAGCAGAGGGGCGGAGAACTGAAGAAGGTCTCCCTGGAATTGCTGGGCCGCGGCCGCGGTCTTGCCGACGATTTGGGCGTGCCGCTTTACGCCGCATTACTCGGGCATAATGTCGAGGGACTTGCCGCCGCAATAATCGCCGGCGGCGCTGACAAGGTGTATCTGATCGACGACCCGCTGCTGGAAAAATACAACACCAGCTGTTACGCGAAGGCAATGTGCAACCTGATAAATTTCGAGAAACCGGAAATCGTGCTTTACGGCGCGACACATATCGGCAGGGACCTGGCACCCAGGATAGCCAAGCGCCTTAACACCGGACTTACTGCTGACTGCACCGAGCTTTCAATCGAGGCCGAGACAAAGATGCTGCTTCAGACCAGGCCGGCATTCGGCGGAAACATCATGGCAACAATCATGTGCCCGGACAACCGCCCCCAGATGTCCACCGTTAGGCCAGGCATAATGAAGTTACTCGAACCGGACGCGTCCAGGAAGGGCGAGGTCGTGAAGTTCGAAGTAAAACTTTCCGACGCCGATGTCATGACCCGAATCATCGAAATAATCAAGGAGCGCAAGCAGGTGGCCAACCTCGAGGACGCAAAGATAATCGTATCCGGCGGAAGGGGCGTGGGCAGTGCCGACGGCTTCAAGATCATCAAGGCACTGGCCGATGTTCTCAATGCGGAAGTCGGCGGCTCCAGGGTCGCGGTAGAAAAGGGCTGGATATCCAAGGACCATCAGGTGGGCCAGACCGGTAAATCAGTCCGGCCGAACCTCTACATCGCCTGCGGTATTTCCGGTTCGATACAGCACAGGGCCGGGATGCAGAACTCCGGGTGCATAGTGGCTATAAACAAGGACCCCAGCGCTCAGATTTTCACAGTTGCCGACATCGGACTGGTGGGCGACCTTTTTGATGTCATACCCGCACTGATAGAGGAACTGAAGGCCGCCGGAATCGGAGCGTAACCGTCCCATGTTCGACAGGCAACGGGCCATAGACTTGCTGGTTCGGCTGGTGAAAGCCGAATCGGAACCCGACATGTCCAAGGAGCCGGTGCTCCAGGTTGTAATTCCATTGCTGGAAGGCATGGGAATGACCGTTCACCGCCATGAGAACGACGGCAACCCGGCAATTTTCGCCACCATAGGCAATCCCAGAATCCTTTTCAACGGACATCTGGATACTGTCCCAAAGGGCCCGGGCTGGAAGTTTGAGTTCGGCCAGGTCGAGGGCGACCGGGTTTACGGCCGCGGGTCGCTGGATATGAAAGGCGGGTGCACATCTTTACTGCTGGCTGCCGGAGAACTTGCCAAAAGAAACATCGACTTCGCAATAATTTTCACCACTGACGAGGAAGTCGGCATGTCCGGCGCCAAGATTGTGGCCCAGGAGCATCCGGAACTATCGGAAATTCCGATGTTCATAATCTGCGAGCCGACCGGACTTGCGCCGGTCATCCATGAAAAGGGCATAGTCCAGTTCAGGATGACAACTTACGGCAAGAACGCGCATTCTGCCATGCCGGAACTCGGTAAAAATGCAATAGTCGACCTCATGGCCAGGCTGAACGAATTAACCGAATCGGAATTATTCGGTCTTAACCAGCATGACCCGGTGACCATAGGCATAAACATGGTTTCCGGCGGCACAGGTATGAATGTGATACCGGAAAGCGCCAGCGCGGTCGTGGATGTGCGGTTCCCGGCGGACTACTCCTGCGCCGAGATGTTCGGCATCCTGAAGAAACTGATACGGGCGGATGACGATACTGTCGAAGTGGAACTGATTCATGACCTTCCACCGGCAAGGTCCGGGATATCCCCGGAGCTACTGGCCAAGGTGGAGGAACTCGTCGGCGGGAAAGCCTATTCCGTTCCGTACGGCACGGAAATGGCCGTGTTCGGAACGCTGAACAGCAACATCATGGTCCTGGGGCCGGGCGGCTCCACCATGGCGCATCAGCGGGACGAGTGGGTGGATATTACCGACGTGGTGAGGGCGGCCGAGGTCTACGTCGCGCTGGCCGGGTGGTTTTGATTAAATCATCTCTGTGCCCCATGCAGCTGAGTCATTCAGCCATCCAGGAATTGAATTATTTGGGTCAATGTAAAATTCATGCCAGGGTGTGAGATATGTATTCATAATGGACTCTTGAACATAAACCCATTGGTATTCTTCAGGAAAGAGTGGGGGTGTGAATAGTGTGATTGTTTCTATTCTATAGCCTGGAGAAGGGCTAGCGGTTCCATCAAAGTAATAAGGTGGCGGTGGAATAAAAAGTGGGTCCATTGATGACCACTCAATTGGTCCATCTGAGAATGAATAATATCCCTTGGCTAATCTTTCATCTCGGTCCAATATTAGATAACCGAAAACAAAAGGTTCTCCTGCTTTAATCGGACCCATAGGGAAGATTGGGCCGAACTCTATTTTATAGGGAACCCCGCAGACCACGTTCTGGAACGAACCGCCCATCATCGTGTCAATGTATGTATAATTGTAGCCTTTGTTGCTGTAAGGGGCATCGAATGTCGCATTGATGAATATAACTCCGCCTTCAAGATAATTGGCAATCTCTGCATAGTACTGGCCGGAAGGTTCTGTTCCTGTTACCACTGTGTCCCAACCGATGGCCGGGTTCCACCACTTTATCTCGACACTGGCTCCACCGAAGGAAGCCCCTGGGTTATAGCCTCCAGCCGAGGTTCCATCATAAAGGTATACGATTCCGAACACAGGATACGGAATAGGAATGCCCTGGATGTTATTCACGGCCCAAACCGTATCGGAGGGCACGTGCACCCAGTATCCATTGCCGGATGCCATCATCTCCGCATTGTCCATCTGTCTCAGATATGGGGACGTCTCATCGTAACATTCGACCAGGCGGTCATAACCGGTCCCAGCCAGCGCGTTGGAGACAGGCATCGGTGTGGCGCAAGGGAATCCGACCAGGTTCCAGCCGGCCTTCAGGGTCTTGTTTGTGACAATCGGTTCGCTTCCCTGGATGTTCAACAGACAAGGGCCGTTAACGTTCACCCAGAATCCCATTGTATTGTCCAGTGTGAGCAGGTCATTGGTGGATGCGCCCGGTCGATAGGTTCTCCATCGGCCGCCCTCATAATATGAATCATACGATTTCACGCAAACGAGACTGCCGGCAATTGATGATAATACATTTTCTGCAGATGTATCACTTGGAATCAGCGGGAACGAAACAAGGTTCCAGCCGGTTTCCAGCGGTATGTCCACACCAAGCGAAACTACTTCCTCGATGATAAAATCCAGGGTGCAGTTCTCTGTGTCGGTGTAGGGATTGGGCGACCTAGCCAGCCTGTATCCTGTTTCCGGCGTGGTGGGGAAGTCCCAGAGTGTCGTGTTGTCATAGTAATCGTTCTGGTTGCCGTATTCAACAAGGTCCATGGCTATCCATTCTCCGTCAGCCATGACGCCCATTGGGTCCATCCAGCAAAGTGCGATTTCGTCGCCGGTGGCAGGTCCGCCGTCCGCCGGTCCGCTGAGGACATCGCTTCCGAGGTCCACGGTTATCTCGGAATTTGGCGGAATGCTCTTTCCGGCCAGGGCCATGTTCATCCCGTCCCTGTCCCTGAGTTGCCAATCGGTAAGGTCCACTGTTTCATCACCCGGATTGTAAATAGTCAGAAGGTCATTGCCCGTTGCCGGGTTCGGTGTCAGGCTGGAAATCTTCAGAGGCCAGGGGCTTCCCGAGGTCTTGAAATGCAGATTGGAGCTCACCCATCCTCCGACCACGAAGGAAAATGTTTCCTCGGCGCACATCCATCTGCGGTTCGGTACGCCGTCATCCTTTCTCAGCATGTAATAAACAACATCCCCTGGGCCGCCTCCTTCCCTGACCTCCGGAGTATCGGTATGGTCCCCGTAGGTCGAGATATAAAAAGAACCAGCGCCATATAAAATGCCGGTTCCGAACACCGTATCATTCACAAGCGTGGTCAATGTGTAATCCGTGATATCAGCGAGCAACACGTCGTCAATGTAAATTTGGCCTTCCAGGTCGAACGGAAGGATTGGTGCCATTGGTTCCGGCCCAATATCATCCGCAGTGTTGAATGCACTTATCATCGGCATGACCAATGATGCGATAATTATGAACGAAGCCCACATTTTTAACCTGTCTTTTGCCATAAACATTTACTTCTCACCTGATGATGTTAGGTTTCACGGTGATTAATAATTTTCGGTGACGGGCTCCGGTAATCTCCTCGTTTTCAAATACATGAAAGTTACCTTTATTGGTTACCATAATCGATTATATCGTAAAGTTATTATAGTTGAAAATACATAGCATCATTCATGCCAACAACAAAATACAGCGAGGCGCAGCAATCCGTTTTCGGGATGCCGGTGTTCGGCGTGGGCGACCTGGTCCAGAGAGGCGTTCCCCGAAATTATGCGAAGAAGTACCTGCATGAGAAATACAAAGCAGGCAAGATACTGCGTATCGAGAGGGACAAATACACATGTGCCGATGATTTGATGGCTGTTGCTTCCAGTATTACCTATCCGTCCTATCTGTCACTGTGGGCCGCAATGAGCATTCGCGGCATGACAACGCAAATCCCTTTTGCCATTCAGGTAATGACATCCAGAAAACGGTTCAACCGGAATATCGAGTTTGATGGCACAAGGCTAAATTTCTACACTCTGAGGTCGGAAATGATGTTCGGCTACGAGTACATTCCATGGAATGACGGGGTGAGAATTCCTGTTGCCAGGCCCGAGAAAATCCTGATAGATGCCATATACTTCAACGCAATCCAGTTGGATGAATTCGATGAATCCCGGGAGGATATTGATGCCGGCCTGTTGATGGACTATGCAGAACTGACTGGCAATGCCAGGGTGATCAATGCGGTGGTGAGGTGGTTGGATGCTGACCAGTAATGAACTGAAGAGTCGGGCGCACATGAGACGGTTGCGCATAACCGAACAGGTATGGAAGGATTATGTTCAGGATTTGGCCTTGCACCTGCTGTACCGGAAATATCCTGACCTGGTATTCCGCGGGGGGACATGCATCTGGAAGGTCATGAACGGCGACAGATTCTCGGAGGACCTGGATTTCTGCTATCATGAAAAAATAATCGCGGTGGATGAATATTTAATCCGGGAATTCGGACTCCAGGGCTTTACTGCGGTGGTGAGAAAGAAGAAACAGACAGATAATCTGCTCTACCTCAAGATGGAGATAAGCGCGCCAACGCATTCGCAACCTATTCCTCTGCTGATCGAGATTCTGGTCACGAATGAATGCGCCAGAACGAGAGAAAGAACCGTCATGTATTCACCGTACCCGGATATTCCGCCGGTGAGCATGAAAGTGCCATCCCTTGATGAAATCGCAACCGACAAGGTTCTGGCTATTCTGGGCCGCAACAAGCCCAGGGATGTTCATGACCTCTACATTCTGCTGAAACAGGGGGCAAGGGTAGACATGAAAAAGGCAACTGAATTTAATTCAAAGATGTTCAGGGAAAAACTGCTTGAGAAAGAAAAGTACTGGAAAGGCCTGGAACCGCTTCTTGTAACGGCATTGCCACCGTTCAGGACCGAACTTCGGTATATCATGTCCATTGTTGAATGAGGGATGTTCGTTTTTCTGAAATTTTAGATCTTAGATTTTAGATTTTAGATTTGTGCTGATAATATGCAACGTCGTCAATCCGTCGTAAATCTACAATCTACAATCCCTAAATCGAAAATCGTTATACATCTACAATAACCAATCAACTGCGGGATATGTGCTGCACCCCGTCCGCTATTTCAATATACGAAAAGCGCATCCCCCCCTCGATACCATGATATCCCGCAAGGAAATCCAGGAGATTGTCAGGGGCTACGACCCAGAGAGTATTCGCATCGGCATGACCGCGTCCCATTCCGCGCTGGACGTGTGCGACGGGGCAGCCGAGGAAGGTCTGCCGACCGTCGCGGTCTGTCAGAAGGGCCGCGAAAAGACTTATTCTCATTATTTCAAGGCAGAAAAGGGCTCCGACGGTTTTCCGACGCGCGGCATGGTGGACGAGGCCATTGTCCTCGACAAGTACAATGATATTCTCCAGCCGGAGCGCCAGCAGTGGCTCCGTGAGAATAACGTCCTCTGGGTGCCGAACCGCTCGTTCACTTCCTATTCCAAGATAGGCGACATCGAGAACGATTTCAAAGTTCCGATGTTCGGCAGCCGCAACCTGCTCAGGAGCGAGGAACGCGGGGAGGAACATGACTATTACTGGATGCTGGAAAAGGCGGGATTGCCCTTCCCGGAGAAAATAACGTCACCCGAAGACATTGACTGCCTGTGCATAGTGAAACTGCATCACAAGGTAAAGAAGCTGGAGAGGGGCTTTTTTACCGCATCAACGCATGCCGAGTACCTTGAGAAATCACGTGACCTGGTCAAGCACGGCGTGATTAATGAGGAAGATTTGGCAACCGCCCGAATCGAGAAATATGTCATCGGACCGGTTTTCAATCTTGACTTCTTTTACTCACCCATAGAGCCGAAGATGGCCAAGTTGGAACTCATCGGCATTGACTGGCGCTTCGAAACGTCTCTGGACGGTCATTGCAGGCTTCCCGCCCCGCAGCAGATGGCGCTGGTGGGCCAGCAACGCACGCCTGAATATACCGTTTGCGGCCATAACTCGGCGACCCTCCGCGAGTCACTTCTGGAACGCGCATTCGAACTCGGCGAGAAATACATCGAGGCCTGCGCTGAGCATTATTCGCCCGGAGTAATCGGCCCGTTCTGCCTCCAGACCTGCGTTGATAAAGACCTGAAATATTACATTTACGATGTAGCACCCAGGGTGGGCGGCGGGACAAATGTGCATATGGCCGTGGGCCATCCCTATGGCAACGCCCTGTGGCGGACAAACATGAGCACCGGCAGAAGGATAGCCCTGGAAGTGAAACGCGCGATAAGTATGGACAAGCTGGACGAAATCACAACCTGATCAATCGGTGTTAACCTCGAAGCCGTTCTGGTCGAATATCAGCGGGCAATATTTTCGGCTGTGGTTGGTCTTTCTCATCTTTGCGACCCCGAGGTAGAGGTTGACATTGTCGCTTTCCCTTCTCAGGTCCAGATGTATGACGCCGTCGGCCAGGAAATCCTCGTCGCGCATTATGTCCTGGTTGGTGGATGCCTCGGAAATAATGAAGGTTGTTACCTTGGGCGGTTCGTTCTCCCCAGGCTTGCATCCGATACCCCTGAGCCAGCCGAATAGATGGAATAACTCTGCACGCTTGTTTTTGACATCCGCCAGAACCTCGAGAGCTGCCAGGGAATCTATTACCATAATATCGTATCCCTGGGATTCTTTCATGTTTTCAGCGTACATGCGGAAAACGCTGTTCCAGCTGTCGCCGTATTCCATTCCTTCGGTATTCTGCCTTAGATAGCCTATGTCCACCACGCTAATCATGCTTTCCATATCTTTCACGGGCATGTGGAGGCGGTCCATCTGTTCCAGCAGGCTTTCCCGGCCCTGTTCGAGGGTGAAATAGACTCCCTTGGAGTTGTTCTGCTTGGCATTCTGATATAAAATGTTGAAACCGACCGATGACTTCATACTCCCTGGCATGCCTGTAAGCAGTACTACAAAGCCCTTGGGTATGCCGCCTTCCATGTTCTCGTCAAGACCCTTTATGAATGTCCGGATTCTTTCGTCGCTCATGTCAATCCCTCACATCTTTCTGACCCATGAATATCCTTTTCCATTATAACCTTTACCGATTTGATTCTGAGACTTTTTAATTTATTCGGAAAATGGTGCCGACCCTTCTTTTGAGAAATATACTGGCTCATGGTGCATCCATGCTTGATGCAAAAATCCCGAAAATAATGAAAAGTCTCTTGATTCTTGAATACCCAAGAACCCTGCCCAACCTGAATGGTAAGAGTTCAGTATTCTGAAATTGTCGATTTGTTAATTGTGGCTGGCAGAATGCCCAACCGTATTTTAGATTTTAGATCTTAGATTTTAGATTTTTGCTAAGAATATGTGTAAGTGTTCAATCTTCAAAAGTTATTATTCCGCAATAACAGATGTGAATATATGATTGGCTACTGTAATCAATCCCCGCTTCAGTTAAATCAAAAAGCCATAATTTATTGTTAGAATTATCTGTCGTAATAGAGGGGAACTCGGGGATGCGGACCACTTACCGGTGTAAGAGGCTTCGCACCAGTGACCTCTTACGAATATGCAACGTCGTCAATCCGTCGTAAATCTACAATCTACAATCGTTACCCTTCATTTCACTGAATACTTACCCCGAATGCCAGCATTATGTATACGACATGAACGTCATCCACTTCGGGAGTTGGTAGTTTGCGTGACATAAAAGTAATATAGTTATAAATTCATTGACCATCCGATGCCGCCTATGGATGACGCTGTCGAGAAGAGGATGACCATAGAAACAAAGTTAATCGCAGGTTTTCTTGTTGTTTACATAATATCTGCGATGGTGCCCGGCATAGTGACCTATCTTGTGGACCATTTCCTGGCCCGTGACATAGTATCCAGTGCATTGACCGGTTTGTTGATATTCTGTGTTCTTCTAATTCTTGTTGTCATTACCGGTCTGTATCTGATGTCATGGATTACAAAACCGGTGCGCAAGCTCTGCAAGGCCGCCGAGGATCTAGTCCACGGAAACCTGAATGCGAACCTGGAAGTGGTGGGAAGCGCCGAGTTGATATCTATTTCCGAATCGCTGTCGCGGATGAAATCCAGTTTGAGGATTGCCCACGATTGCTTGGGCCCTCCGGACCTTGACAAGGATGTCAAAACCGAGATGGCCGGAGGTTTGGGCATGGGTGAAAAGTTGATCATCGGAATGGTAATCTTCCTGATACTCAATCCCCTGGCGGCGTTCCTTTCGCAATATCTATTCACTGATTCGGTACATCTCTCCGCCATATTTTCGGTGATGTTTTCCATCATTCTTTTATCCCTTATCGCCAACTACCTGTATCGGATTGTTGTAAAACCGTTGAGATTCCTGAAGAGGGTGGCGGAGAAGGTGAGCAGGGGCGATTACTCTGAGAATATCGAAATAAGGCACAGTGGAGACATCGGACGATTGGAAAGAAATATGATACTTATATCCGAACGCATAGAAAGAGCAATGAAGGAGTTGGATGTGAATGGTTAGCCAGAAGGACATCCAAGTGCTGGAGAACATAATAGTTGAATATTCGGGGCCGATGGGCAAGTTCGTTATCAAGAAATCCATAGCGGACATGGGTGTAGCGCCAGAATCAATAGTGGGCCACCATCGCATGAGATTGATAGATCTGGTGCTGGAGAGGGCGGTTTTTGACAGGGAACGGTGGGCCACCGTGAAAAAAGAGATACTCACGGTCTGGGACAATGGGGTTTCCGATGCCTGAACTTCTCGATATTGGCGAGAGAGCCATAATCTCCCGATTAATGGGGCGGTTGGATCCTGACGGAATTCGCATGCTGGGCGATGACTGTGCCATTCTGGAGATGGGCGATTATTATCTTCTTCTTACCACTGACATGATTACCAGGGCAACGCACATGCCGGAGGGCGCGAAACCACAGGACATCGGCTGGTATGCTGCGGCCATAAACCTCAGCGACATCGCGGCCATGGGCGGCGAACCCCTGGGAATGCTTTTCGCGCTGGGTCTTCCGATTGACACCGCCTCGGAATGGTTGGACGCGCTTTACTCGGGCATTCAGGAATGCTGCGACCAGTACAATGCCCCAATACTGGGCGGCGACACCAAAGAGAATTCCAACCTGACTATATCGGGTGTTGCGGTCGGCCGCGTACCCAAGGGCCACATCCTAAGAAGAAGCGGCGCCAAGCCGGGAGACATCCTGGCAATGACCGGCAGCCTGGGCAGGGGATTGTTGTGGGAGAGGAATAAATCGGACGCGGAAAAGCTCCTGAGAGTTGAACCCCGGGTGGAGCAGGGAATTACCCTGGCCCGCTCCGGGGCAGTGAGTTCTTGCATTGACATTTCCGACGGGCTGAGCACTTGCCTTCACCTGATGTCGAAAGCCAGCCAGATCGGTTTCGAGGTGGAAGAGAGTGTACTTCCTATGGTGCCAGGCCTTGATGCCGAAGAGAAAGAACTCGCCATCCATTGGGGCGGCGATTTCGAGCTGCTTTTCACAGTTAGGCCGGAGATGGCCGATAAATTGTTCAGTTCAATGCCTGGCATAACCCGAATAGGCCGTGTAACTTCCGACATATCCGTCACAATCGAGAATAACGGGACCAGTCAACCGCTTGAGGATTTGGGGTACGAGCATTTCGGAGAGGAGGGGAAAGCATGAAAATAAGGCCGCTGGATGAACAGGATTATGCCAGTGTCGTTGAACTTGGAAAAAAACTGCGCAATACTGATGACGGGAAAGGCTGGTTCACCGAAGACGCTTATCAGAAAAATATCCCGTTCGACATTTGTATCCAGAAGGGTTTCGTTGCCGAGGGTGGCGGTAATATTCTCGGCTTCATCACATACACCTCGTATGACACACCACCCATGACTCCATTAATCGGTTGGATTGCCGTCGATCCCAGCCATCACAGAAAAGGCATAGGGGCAAACCTTATAGAAAAAGTTGAGACCGAGATATTGAAAACCGGTGTTAAGGAACTGTATGTTGAAACACCGACCAGGGAAGCCGGAATCGGTTCGGACTATGAAAGTACATACGAATTCTATCTGGGCGTAGGTTTTGTTTTGGACAAGGTCCGGCTGAAAAATGCGCCGGATAATAACTGTGGTTGTGACATGGCGGTACTCAGGAGGGTGCTGGAATGACGGACGCGGTACTCTGGAAGATGAACGGCGATAAAATCGAATGCCAGCTATGCGCCCACCGCTGCCTCATACCGTCGGGCAAAACCGGTATCTGCGGTGTCAGAAAGAACAGTTCCGGCAAATTGCTGGCAACAACTTACGGAAAGGTATCTTCCATGGGACCGGATCCCATAGAGAAGAAGCCGCTGTACCATTTCCTTCCTGGGTCTAATGTCTTTTCCCTGGGCAGCGTGGGCTGCAATTTCAGATGCGATTTCTGCCAGAACTGGACAATATCCCAGGAGTACACCACAAGGGGTTTGAGGGATGTGGAGCCGGAGCAGATTCCGATACTGGCCAACCGCTACCGATGCAGCAGCGTTTCCTGGACCTACAACGAACCGACCATCTGGTTCGAGTACACCCTGGACGGGGCCAAGATGGCAAAAACTTCCGGCCTTGGGACATCATATGTGACCAACGGGTACATGACCGAGGAGGCCCTCAGGGAAATATCGCCATACCTGGATGCAATGAACATCGACGTGAAGGCCTTCACGGATGAATTCTATCGGAAACGCTCGAAGGCCAAGCTCCAACCGGTGCTGGACACCTGCGAGCTGGCGAAAAAACTTGGCATTCACATAGAACTCACATACCTGATAATCCCGGACCAGAACGACAACCCCGCAGAGCTGAGGAAATTTGCTGCCTGGGTGAGTAATTCACTTGGCCCTGATACGCCGGTTCATTTTTCAAGGTTCCACCCGGACTACAATTTACACACAGTCCGCGGCACCCCCATGGAAACCCTCAAAATTGCTCATCACACCGCCAGGGAGGAAGGGTTGAGATTCGTGTACCTGGGAAACGTGGCCCACTGTGACGAGGAAAACACATATTGCCCGAAATGCGGTACCCTGGCTCTGGAGAGAACAGGTCTCCGATTGGTCAGGAATCTGTCCAGGGAAGGCAAGTGCGGGAAATGCGGCGAAGACCTGAACATAGTTATCGATACAGAATAATTCATGCGATAAAGATTTTAACCACTAGGGGCATGTACTATCGAGTGGTAGCATGAAAAAGAGAGTTCAAACCAATATTCCGGGACTGGATGAATTGATGGCCGGCGGTATCCCCGAGGGGCACGTTGTTATGATATCCGGATTGCCCGGAACAATGAAATCATCCCTGGCATACAATATCCTGTTCAACAATGCCAAGATGGAAGGAAAAAAAGGCCTATACATCTCCCTGGAGCAGGGGCGGGACAGCATCACCGACCACATGGCCTGCCTGGGTATGCAACATACGGATGTGGAAAGTCTGCTCAGCATCGTTGACATGGGATACCTCCGGCTTCACATGGATGAACATAACGGCGGCGCGGAAAATGCTTCATGGATTGACATATTCAAGATGTACGCGGAAAACATGCACGAAAAAACCGAATACGAATTGCTGGTGATTGACTCGCTACCCGTTATCGAACTGATGGCGCGCATGGATGACCGCAGAAACGATTTATTCCATTTTTTCGGCTGGCTCAGAGAACTGGGTGTCACAACTTTCATAGTGTCTGAAACATCGGAAGACGCCGGAAAGGTTCTGGAAGAAGATTTTCTCTCGGATGGCATCATCCGTGTGAAGAAGGAACGCCAGGGCCAGGACATCTCCCGCCAGTTGGTCATAGACAAGATGCGCAGCACCAAGCACAACACCGGCCTTTTCACACTGCTCCACGACGGCAAGGAATTCCGGCTGACAAGGGCCATCGGCGAATAGGCAATACGTAAGTGGTCAGTGAAATGAAGGGTAACGATTGTAGATTGACGATTGTAGATAAGGCACATTTGCCCCCCTTATGTTCCAATCATCTTGAATGTCTTTCGGACACATAACCTTTACCCTCCTAACCCCTCATCTTGAGATAACATTTCATGTT
>Ga0180732_1000641_pt1 | contig 27440 bp, 45 predicted proteins | sample KR11_01MetaG_FD_148674 | JGI IMG/M metagenome (GOLD analysis project Ga0180732, IMG submission 148674) | Groundwater microbial communities from the Olkiluoto Island deep subsurface site, Finland - KR11_0.1 MetaG | ecosystem: Environmental > Aquatic > Deep subsurface > Groundwater | place... | reverse complement strand
CTACAATTGCCCGAAACAGGGGCCAAAAGACTGGGCAGCAATATTAAAGCATCATCCTGAGCTATTCCCTTATAACCATACGCTGGAGAGGACGCCAAAAAGCAGCGCCTCTCAGCTTAATCGTTATGTGCCCTCCTGATCCCTGGTGGGCGGGTTGGCTGTCCATGGCTTCAACCTATCGGTTTGATTCCGAAGTGGGGGCGACACATAACAATATATTAGACCGGACGTAAAAAAAATACGCCGATTATTTCTGGCGTTAAATAGAAAAAGGGCAAATCTGTCCAATGTGCGGGACTCCCGCATAACTATATCTTTATATTCGAAGGAGTTTTATATGGAAGAAAAAGAAAATTTGGCAAACGAAATAGTGGAGAACATTGAACATCCTAAAAAGGGAGGACATCCAGCAAGATCTCCTAAATTCCGGGCGGAAACAGGATATCTCTCTGCGAGGCATACTTATTATTCTAAATATTATCAGCGTAACAAAGAAAAACTAGCAGCGAAGAAAAAAGAAAGATATAAGGATTCCCCGACTCTCAGGGATTACCACAGAAAGAAATCCAACGAATATTATCTAAGGCATAGAGTAAAAACCGGAGCCCGCAACAGAACCATTATGACCGCCCAAGACGGACAGAGACTTTACAGTATAAACCATGCGGCCAATGCTATAGGTTTTTCTGTTGCATGGTTTCGTGACCTTATAAGAAAAGGGATAATACCGGATGCTTCCTTTAAAAGCCCTTCCGGCTGGAGACTATATTCTGCTGGGCAGATAAAACTTCTCAAGAAAGCGATGATATACTACCATCAGTATACAAATCCTAATAGGACACAGGCCGTTCTATTTTGTTTCTGGAACGACCCAGAAGCGGTAATGACCTTAGATTCAGATAGGATATTAAAAATAGCTATGAAAGCAATGGAGAAGAAAACCAACGCTGGAACTAAACAAATCCAATTAAAAGAATAGGTATTCTATCGTGGAATCTATAGAAGATTATTTTAATAAAATAAAGGAAATCGAAGATACACAACATTCTCTAGCTTTAGAAACGGAAACTTTAATAGCAAGAATGGTGATTAAGTTTCATCCACATTTTGTAAATGATGTCGTCCCTATAGCCGGTTGGGCACCCGGAGGAAAACAAATGCTCATAAGAAAAAGGGATTTAATAAATGATAACGGAGTATGGAAATGGATAGCAATAGGAGATCTTCTAAAAGCAGATGGTACAGTCTCAACTCGAATAACAAATAGAATTTGGAAAATGCCAGTTGTAGAAAGACGCATCCAGCAAAAACGATATGTGGGAGAGGACAGACGCCAATGGTAAACATTAATTTAGGAGACACCGCGGAGAACAGGCACTGTATATACTAAAAGGAAAACCTAAATCATTAAGATAAGGAGAATAACTAATGAATGAGAAGGAAACCAAAACACTACAAGAGGGGAAAGCCACCATATCAGTCAGACGGACTCGGATAGACCGAGTTCTACAGGAATCTATGGACGAAGAGACTATTAATGTTAGAAAATTTGAAACCGATACAGCCAGAATTATGGTAGCTGTAGGAGTGACCAAAAACCAGGGTAACTTTGAAAGCCTTAGACTTGAAGTTAGAGCTGAAGTTCCGTGCTATATAGAAGAAATGTCCGCAGTAGAAAAGCAACTTTCAGAATGGGTAGATAATCGTATTTCCGAAAAATTAGATGAGCTGGAAGCGGCGAAAAGGGCGGTGTGAGAATGACAAAATTATCAGAAGGCACAACTCCCACAGAAAAAGGCTCTCCTAATTTGGCCAAAATAATTAGAGCGGGAGGTAAAAAATATGGAGCCGGAAGTTTCTTAAAGGCCTCCTCTGCTCCACGAGATTTTAAGAGAATACCCACAGGAATTTTTCCTCTAGACGTATGTTTTGCCGGCGGATTCCCTATTCATTCTGTATCTTCAATCTGGGGCAGTTGGGGTTGCTTATCGCAAGATACCGAAATTCTTATAAACAGAGGAAAAAGAGGAGGAGGCAGAGTCTATACAATAGAGAATCTATTTTTGAAATTTCACGGATTAAATGTAAAAGGTAAAGGAAATTATCAGAAATGGGATAGAAACTCTCCGTCCAGAGTTCCTTCCCTTAAAGAAGACGGATTTATAGGCTACCATAATATACATGACGTTATATATAGCGGCAAGCAAGAGACATATATAGTAAGAACACATGACGGATTAGAAATAAGAGTAACCGAAACACATCCTTTTAAAGTTCCTAATAATATTAAAGGAGCAGACCAGGATGGTTTTATAGAATTAAAAGATTTATCAGTAGGAGACACAATACTATGCCAAAGAAATATACCGTACGGGACAGATTGTTCCTATAGACCAAGTAGAAAAAGCGTAAGCGGAATTAAATACCATCCATATGCTTGGAAAAAGATAGTATCTGAAACTGACTACAAAAGATTGGTATACTCAAGATTAGTAGTAGAAGCAGATATGAACAATATGGATATCGATACTTTTATATCAATTCTAAAAACAGAAGAGGATATATCCAAAAGACTTAAATTTTTACCTATCGATTTACAAATTCACCATATAGACGAAGACCTCACTAACAATGATTTAGATAACCTTGAGATACTAACCTGCATAGAACATAGTCGTTTACACTGGAAACCAACAATGTTTCCAAATCGTAATACTATGGAAAAGGAAATAGAATCTATCGAGTATTACGGCATAGAAAATACATACGATATAATAATGGAAGACCCTTATAGAAATTTTGTAGCCAATGGCTTTATTGTTCACAATAGTGCGAAGACATATATAGCCCAAAAAACTATAGTACAGGCAACCTATCTTTGCCACCGATGCTACGAGTATGAGTGGGACTGCCAATGTAAAGAAGGCCCTAAGAAAATGAAGTCTCTGCTACTCGATTGTGAAGGATCATTTGACTGGGGATGGGCGGAAGACCTTGGAATTTCTGACGACTTAGATGTAATCTATGGTCTAACTGGCGAAGAGTATGTGGATATTTACCATTCTGCACTTAGAGCAGACGACGTAGGATTTATAGTAATAGATTCGATAGCAGCCTTAACTCCAAATGCAGAAATGGCAGGAAGTGCGGAAGACAATTATGTTATGACACAGGCAAGGCTTGTTTCATATATGGTACGAAAAGGTAAGACGCTTCTTATGAAGGAGAGAAAAGCAGGGCATAATGTGACTGTTTTAATGCTGAACCAAGTCAGGGCAAAACCGGCATCCTTTGGTCCCACAGAAGAAGCTCCGGGAGGAAATGCAAGCAAACATGATTTTACTTTATCTGCCAGAGCCGGAAAAAGATCAGTAACTAAAAAAGATTCGGACGATATGCCAGAACACACTACAATATCAATATCTTTAGGTTCTTCTATGAGCAAGAAAAAGTGTTTAGTATTGGCCGGCAGTTGCCAGTTTAATGTATCTCTATCATCCGCAAGCGCCTTTACCAGAGGAACAGTATTAGATCATGATAGTGTTTTGGCCTACGCTCTTGAAGAAGGATTTGTTCAGGAAACAGATACAAAAAACTCTTATATGTTTAACAATACACTTTATGTCAAAGCAGATTTATTATCCTTATTTCAAGGAAACGATCAAGTTTACTATTCTCTACAAAAGAGAATTATAGAAGAAAAGAAACGAAAAGCATTGAGTAAACCATGAAATCGCCAACAAAAATATGCAGTATATGCCGAGGACGCATAATTATACATCCCGATCTTTGGAAGGATACTCCCGGAAATGCAGATGTGTTTTGCTCTCCAGAATGTATAGTAAAGGCTATACGGAATAACTCAGATATATTAGATATTTCGGAGAGAAAAGCTACAAAGAAACCGATAGTATCTGAATTCTATTTGAATTATTCAACCATTCTAGGAAAACCGTTTAGATCAGAATTTGAAGTATTAGTAGCCGAGTATTTTACAAAACACAAATTAGAATATCTATACGAATCTGTTACATTAGAACTATTTAAAGGAACTCGACACTGGACTCCTGATTTTTATTTTCCAGAATATAGTACTTTTGTGGAAGTAAAAGGAGTCTGGGCATTGGGCGGCAGAAAGAAGTTCAACGAGGCAGTTCTAACAATAGACGAACCAATAATATTAATACCATATTGGATGAAGGAACTATTTAGAAAACAGAGGATAATATAAATGAAAATCCTAAGTAGGATGTTAAAGGTAGATGATATAAAATTTCCACCGCTTTCCATAGACAATATAAACGACCCAATAGCCTTGACCAGAGCTTTGTGTAAAACAAGTGGAACAGTACGGGAATCCGGATATAAATATCCGAGAGCATCCTCTATCGATGGATCTTGTGCGCGGGAATGGGTATTTGGAATTACCTCCGACCTAAAAAGAACAGAATTCATACACTTTCCGCTTCTTATGGTCTTCGGTATAGGAAGTGCTATACACAAGTATTATCAAAACAGTACGGTATTATTCCCCAATATAGTCGGGGAATGGAAATGTAAAAATTGTCAGTACATATCTTCCTTTGGAGTAAGACCGCTAGGAAACTGTCCAAAATGCGGAGCAGACAATAGCCTCTTTAGATATAAAGAGCACTACTTCACAATGAGCGATCCTTTTTATGCAACAGGTAAGATAGATCTATTTCTGCCGGTAGGGAATCCCGTTAGATATAGAATAGCAGATATTAAAGGAGTAGCGGACGATAAAACAGAACCGCGAGGAGGAGATATAATGCAACTAGCTTCCTATCTCCTATGTTCAAAATACGACGATACAATGCCGCAAGAAGTAGACCATACCACAGGATACTTGTTTTATATTTCTAAGAAAATGTCCTTTAAAGCTCCTGTAAGAACAATAAAAGTAACTTTAACCCGAGAGATAGAAGATACATTAATGAACTTCTATATGCAGGTAAAGAGAGGAGTAGACGAAGATATGATCCCTCCTAAACTTGTAAACTGTAAAAATAAAGAATGCCCCTTTAAAGTACAATGTAACGAGCACGGGGATAGAAACGATTTCGCAGGCGCTTAGAAAATGAAAGATAATAACATATTAGCAATAGCCATGTCCGCCGCTGTTCCTTTACATATTATATCTCTAAAAGACAAAGGCGGCCCAACAAAAGAAGATTTTTCTGCTTTACAGGAAACTTCCGATATTCTTGGCGAAAAAGGAGATATTCTTCTTTTCGGCAGCAACAATAAAAAAGACAAAGGATTATGCGCAGATATTTTTAATAAAACAGCAAAAGCAATAGCAATATTATCTTTTGTCCCAGGCGGAATAAATATTTTTGGACAACATTATCTATCTTTTATAGAAACAAGGGAGAAATAAAATGCCAACACCAATTTATTGTATCGAGTGGCAATCTAAGAAAAATCCTGGAGAAAGACACACAGGGCCGGCTCTTTATAAAATGGACGAAGTAAAAAAGAAAAAAGTACCCAAAACAAGAGCCGAAGCCCTGGAAACAGCAAGAAAGGCAAACAAAAGTTTTCCTAACTCGGTACACAGAGCTATCTTATATGGAAAATCCAAAACGGTAGAACTTAAGAACGCTACTCTCTAAAAGAAACATAATTGTTGACTTTTAAAATACTCTATGTTACACTTTTTTATCATGGAAAATAAAGAAATAAAAGAATATAAAAAATTAGGATTTGACTCAGAAGAGGAGTGGCTATTTTCCTTTTATTTAGACGAACTTTTTGACGCAGGGTATATCAAAAGCTGGGAACACCATCCAGAGGCTTATGTGTTAGCTGGTCCCCAGAAGTATACATACTTGAAAGCACTTAAAACAAAGACCAAAGAAGTAAGAATTAGTCTGCTAAGAGAACATATATATTCACCAGATTTTACGATAGAGTGGAATAAAACAGCACTCGGAATCTTTTTCGATACTTTTAAATCACAGATAGATTTAAGGGAAATACCTTTTATAGCAAATCTAAAGGTTAATTTTGATATAGCACAAACCGAATTATTTTCTATTGTGGAAATAAAACCATCTTTCTCTATGTTTAATATGCAGAGAGAGTTAGCAATAAACATTAAATGGATGTATTCAAAGCATGGTATATATGTACAAAAGGTAATACCTATAGATAAGAAAAAGACCGGACTTTTTCAGACAACATTTTGCCCGCAGAGATTTATGTACACAGAAAAAACTAAAAAGTTAAAAAAATTAAATTTTAAAGCAAAAACACTGCAAGAATATGTAAATTGGAAGAAAGCAAACATCTAACCAAAAAGGAACAAAAATTATGGCAATAGAGCAGTGGTAGTAAGGACGGCAGTAAGAGGAAATAAAATGGCATGGGATAATTTCGGATGTCCAGATTGTGATGGTTCTGTAGAAAAGATTGATGATAAAAATTTTAGCATGGAACGAATACAGGGAAGCGATGCTTTAAATGCAGACCCATTATCAAATATTTGTAATAAAGTTGAGCTTTGGTATTGTTGTTTTTGCGGTAATTATTTTCGAGTTTATTATAAACTCGAAAAGATTACTCCGTTAAAAGAGTTGGATAAAATGATATGTGGCTAAAATGTCGTATATCTATAGGTTAGTTTCTTGGAGGTTTAAATGCCAGAAAATAAAAAATACATAGGTTGTAAATCTTGGTTGTGCCATCAATGTAAGCACTACCAAAAATTCTTAACTGTTTCGTCTATGCGAGATATATGCTGGAATAGAGGCTGTTTTTATGAAGCGTTGACGAGATATAACCAGCACTTGAGACCGACCAACACTACTGAGCCGAAATCTAATATAGAGTAGGGCGGCTCAGTTATATCATTATGCAAATGGAGATAGGGATGAAAAGATATGAGTATTCAATTGCACGAAGCCTTAACGTGATTACTGGTATAATTTTCCTTTCACAATTATTCATGGAAGTAAGTCGTAAGCCTGGATTTGAATGGGTCATATATGCTTGTGGCGGGGCTTTTTTATTGTCTATCATTTATGCTGCTGTGTTAATTTTACTCAACGCCAGGCACAACAAAGAAATTAACCGGACGTGAAACTATAATAGGAGAAAAAGGAGAAAACGATGGCAACTATTAATGAACCTACGACCTTATCTCATTATCTAAAAGCATGCGTACCTCTAATCTATGTCCGAACTTCTGAGGATAGCAGGGGAGTGAAGCATATTTTAGAAGCTGTAAACAAGGCAAACCTTACCGACTGTTGGATAGGAGAATGGTCTGCAAATAAAGGATTAGTTGTAAACGGGGAACGTACAGACAGAGACACGGTAAGCAAAGCCTTAGCCTATCTTATATCTTCGGAAGATACCGGAGTTCTTATAATTCATAATATTAGACAATTCATCTCTAATTTTATGGTTATACAAGACCTAAAAGACGGTTTGATGGTCTGCCGGGTGAAGGGATCTTATATTATTTTAATTGGAGCTGAAATAGAATTTCCTCCCGAAATAAAAGATTTGGTTACTGTTTATGATTTCCCTTTGCCCAATAAAGAATTTTTTACTGGTATATTCTCAGAAATGGTTGGAAAATATAAAGATAGTATGGAACTCCCTTCAGCCGAAGAAGAAAAAACAACCTTAATAGGAAAAGCCGCTAGCGCCGCCCTTGGAATGAATGCTATCCAGGGAGAAAGTTCGATGGCGTTATCAATAGTAAAAACACGAACCATCGACCTCCAAACCATCTATACGGAAAAGGAAGCTTGCATCAAGCAGTCCGATGTACTTGAACTAATCCCCACACATGAGAGTTTGGATACTCTAGGGGGCTTTGATCAGTTTAAAAAATGGGTAGGAAAAAGAGTTAATGGATTTAGCCAGGAAGCATTAGATTATGGACTACGCCCGCCGCGTGGTATTTTATTGGTAGGAGTTCCTGGGGCAGGGAAAAGTTTGTGTGCCAAAGTTTTAGCTTCCTATTTTGGTGTACCTTTAATTAAATTCGATATTGGAAAAGTATTTCGTTCTTTGCAGGGGTCATCAGAAAGTGCCGTAAGGCAGGCACTTCGAGTAGCAGATGCAGCAGCTCCAGCCATACTTTGGATAGAAGAATTAGAGAAATCTATGGCAGGGACAGAATCTTCAGGTAAAACCGACTCTGGAACAACTGCAAGGATAATGCAGACTATCTTAACCTGGATGAATGATAAACAGACCGCTGTATTCGTAGCTGCCACAGCTAATAAAGTAGAAGCAATACCTCCGGAATTATTAAGGAAGGGGAGGTTTGATGAGGTATTTGGTGTGGATTTACCTGTTCAAAACGAAAGAGAGGAAATATTTTCAATACACATTAGAAAACGAAACAGGGATATACTAAGTTATGATCTTACTCTATTGGCGGAACAATCTGAGGGATACACAGGCGCAGAAATAGAAGCTGCTATAGACGATGCAATGGCGACAGCTTTTAGTGACAATATCAGGGAATTTACAACCGAAGATATACTCTCCTCCATTAAAGAAACTATCCCACAAAGTTCTTCTCAAAGAGAAAAAATATCTGCAATAAGAGACTGGATAACAACCAGAACAAGACTTGTATCGTCACAGCACAGCCCCAAATGGAATATTGGAGCTGGTAAAGAAATTTTAGAAGAAACAAGAAAAGTTAGAAACAAATAAAAAAACGGAGGAAATCTTTATGTCTAAATATGGAAGTTGTCCCCATTGTTATAAAGATGATTGGGAAAAAATACCGCTGTTTAAGACGATCAACCCAAACAGAGAATATGTGGAAGGATACGGATGCGACTTTGTACGAATTCAAAGCGGAAACGAATATCGTTGCCGAGGCTGCCATTACCGTTACGGGGACGCAATAAGACGCATTCCTAATCCGTTATTAATAACTAAATAGAATATAATAGGTTTGAAACTTTAGATCTAAATAAAACGGAGGAAAGATATGGAAGGAACATCCGAATTAGTAGAAAAATTAGAAATTAGTAGATCAACCGGAGCCAATTTAGTTACGGCCTCTTTACAAGAAGAAGAACTTATAGATGTAGGTTCTATGTCCGGAGAAGAATTGAGAACAAAAGCTCTGGATTTACGGAGAACAATAAATGTGGCCGCTATAGAATTGGCGGAAGTTTTACATGAAATCTATCAAAGTGAAAAATGGAGAGAGTTTGAAGCCTTTGATTCTTTCGAGAAATATGTGGAAACAGAACTTGAAATAGGGTACAGATCGGCCATGTACTCGGTCAAGATTATTTCCACCATGAAAAGCCATAACATATCTATGGAACAGGCTAGACAGTTAGGCTGGGGACGACTTAGAAGTATATTGCCCCATATAACTGCCCGGAATGTTGGTTCACTGCTCGAAATGGCTTCTTCCAGAAGCGTAAGACAAATTCAAGAGGAATTAAAAGAAAGCGGGATAGCTACCAATCAACTACCGGAAACTACCAAAATAGTATTTAACTGCTCTGCTTCCGAAGCTACGGTTATTTTCGATTCTTTAGACGAAGCCAAACGTAGATTAAACACAGAAAGCTTGAGCGCCTCGTTGGAATTTATTTGCCAAGAGTGGACCATAGCAAACGAAGGGGAGACAAGTCAGACCTCTCTGCAAGACATAATAAATTTTGTCGAAAGAAACTACGGAGTTACCCTTGTCCCTTCAGGGGAGTCCCAAGAAGTAGCAGATATGGTTGAATAGAAAATGAACACGTGTTCAAAACAGTGAGGATAGATATAGATGCCTGAAGGAATAGATAAAAAACTTTATATAGATGTAACTGTAACTGTTTCCGATGGGAAATATAAAATTACTATCCCTCAGAGAGGCGGCGAACTAAAATCTTTAAGATATAAGAAACCGTGGGGAGATCTAACAGGCGATAATTTAGTTTATTGTATGGCCACTGAACTCCAAGAACAAAAGGAGTGCATAGATAAAGTTAAGGCAGCTATCAAAGACGCAGAAGAATTGATATATGATCGAGACAATAACTTGACCGACGGTGCAATATGCATAGCCGCACTAAAAGATATTAAACGATATATAACCAAAAAATAACGGAACATAAAGGGATAGAATATGCCAGAAGGAATAGATAAAATACTAAATGTAATAACATGGGTGGATATTGATACAGTTCACGAGTATGAGAAGAACCCTAAAATCCATACTACCGAACAGATAGAAAAATTAGCCTATACTTTTGAAAAGTTCGGGTTCGATGTTCCTATAGTTGTGGATAAAGACAACGTGATTATAAAAGGCCATGCTCGAATGGCCGCCGCCAAAAAACTAAAATGGAAAAAAGTACCTATAATAGTCAGAGGAAATCTTACTCTACAGCAAGCTAAGGCAGCTCGAATAGCCGACAACCAAGTTGCGGAATCCTATTGGGATATGCCGGCCTTAATCGAAGAACTCGAAGCTCTGTACGGACTGGACGACCCTAATCTTCCCGTCACAGATACAGGATTTTCCGAAATGGAAATAAGGAGTTTCCTTCCCGGAATGATGGAAACAGAAGAGGTAGATTATAAAATACCGCATGGGACAGAAGGGATACTTGTTGGGTTTATGAACCGAAGACAACAGGACGGAAAAATTGGGAGTCCAGACCCTTATATCAATAAAAAAGACGACGAGTTTGTCCTTTTCGAGTTTGATACAGTTGTTATCCCTACCAACGGAGGAGCTATGTCCATAGCTACCGCGCTTAAAGTTAGACAAATAGATTCTTCTAAACGTATGCTGCTTATTTATTCAAATCCAGGAACCCCTCAGTTTGAGGACACTATTCCGTATTTAGAACACGCCGCTAAAATGCTTGATGCAGAATTTATAAATGCAAGTCCTCCAGATGATACAGAATTTCGGGGAAGAATATCAACGCAGGGATACCCCAGTTTGGAGAATCTATGGTGTGAGATAGGAATAGTCCTTCCGTCAATAGAAAATTGGCTTAGAAAAGAAGGTCTTGCTACTCCTAAGACGGTAATGGTACTCGGAGCTACTTCTGACCAAGCAGAACACTTCAGAAGGATAGGAAAGTTTGAACGATCCTACACTTACTTTAACCCCTTCATAGAGTTTAAAGACGGAGATTTATATGCTTTCTTGGAGAAGAATCTTTCAGATGTACTAGGGCTGCATCCAATGTATCGACATTTCACCAGTATCTCCTGTTGTTGTTGCCCTCAGTACAAAAGCCCCGACTTCGCTTACATGAAAAATAATATGCTAAAGACGTGGCTTACAAATCTCGAATATTTTGGCTATTCAAAACGGAATAGATCGTACCGATATAGCGAAAATTTTGATAGGGTATTAAAAGACATGATTGCGGAATCTATAGACCCGAGAGCTCTTTTGCCGTTTGCTGAATTTGCCATGGAGAGTTTTAAACAATGAAAAATTTTAATCCTTTTACAGACATAAAACAATTTAGGAATATAATAAAAGCTATCAGACTGCATAACCAATATATAGGAAAAGATGATGCAGGAGAACCTGTATATGATACTACTATAAAAATGCCTAAATTAATTTTTAAGGGGACGGTAAAACTGCATGGTACAAATGCCGGAGTGTCTTTCTCTAAAAAAGACGGAATGTGGTTTCAAAGCAGAAGTAATATAATAACAATAGACAACGATAACGCCGGCTTTGCTTTCTTTGCGAATCAATTACAAAACGAGTTCGCTTCGCTTTGTAATACTGTATACAAAACAGAAAACCTGCAAGAAGAAGATATAGTGACAATTTTTGGAGAATGGTGCGGTAAAGGTATTCAAAAGGGAGTTGCGATTAGCCAATTAGAGAAAATGTTCGTAATATTTGCGGTAAAGATTAAACCAGCGGCAGAAAATATCCCGCCATATTATATTGATAGCATTTGTCTTAGCTGCAACGAATCGAACATCTATAATATAGAGCATTTCAAAACCTACGAAATTGATATAGATTTTGAAACTCCGGGATTATCCCAGAATAAAATGATAGAGTTTGTCTCTGAAGTAGAAAAAGAATGCCCCGTAGCTAAACACTTCGGAAAAATAGGAATAGGGGAAGGTATAGTTTGGAGTTCGGAATTTAAAGGAAACCGATATATCTTTAAAACCAAAGGAGAAAAACATTCTATATCCAAAGTAAAAACTCTTATCCCAGTAGATACTGAAAAGTTAAATTCAATAAAGGATTTTATAGAATACGCAGTAACGGAGAACAGATTAGCCCAAGGAATAGAACAAGTTTTCACCTCTAACAATATAGAACCTGATATATCTAAAACGGGAGATTTTTTGAGGTGGGTATTTCACGATATAATAAAAGAAGAACTCGATGTATTAGAGGAAAATAAAATAACTCCGAAAGAAATCGGAGCAAGTGTATCCAATAAAGCAAGAATTTGGTTTATACAGATTTTAGACAGTAATGCAGGGATAAAATGAAACCGACAAATTGGATAGAAATACTAGATTTCTGGAACGAGACATTCGGGACAAACTATACTCTACATAGAGTTTGGTTAAAAGCTGCTTACAGAGAATTTCCATCTTTGGCAGAATTGTCCGAAAAACTCGGAACAAATCCAGAAACTCTAAGATTGAAATTAATAAAAGAAAATGTAAAAATGACTGGAAGAGGAAAAGGAAGAAAAATCGGCAATCAAAACTGGAAGAAGAGAAAGCTTAAACATAGAGAAATTAATATCTCAGAAAGCTTATTTCCAAATGACGGGGAATTAAATAAAGAACAAATAGCTTCATTTTTATTTTATGTGCAACAAGATCCGATCTTGATAGAAGAAGAGGGAGTATGAGTATGGCAAAAGCACCGGCTCTATACATCGCAGAATACGGAGAGACAGCTTCGGGCGAGGAATGCAGTATAATTATCGCCTTTAATATTGAAGAAGCACAACAATTAGCTATCGAAGTTATAAATAAATCAAAAGCCGAGGTAGCCAAAGTATTTGGACAGAATACAGAAACCAATATCGTTTTCGTAAATACAAAACCTCGTACATACGCAGAATGTAATTATAGAGAAAAAGAGTGCAGAGTAAGAGAAATACCGATAGAAAAGGGAATTGTTTATACTGGCTATTATTGTTGTTAAAAAATTTAAAGAAATGAACACGTGTTCAAAATTATATATTCTGACAAAGGAGCGGACAACCGAGTCGCCCCGAAAGGGGCGTGGATTGAAACAACGAAATGGCTGGACGGGACTGCACCGATATCTATCAGACGATAGACGAAGCGGTTGCTGCTCCTTTTTGAGAGTATATAATAAATAAGGAAGGATACTTAAATATGCCAGATGTAACAGAAAAACTACAGTATAAAAAACGAGAAGAAAAGATAGAATATGAACTTGTCCCTATCAACAGCCTAAAACCGTATCAACAAAACACTAAGTGCCATACCAAACTCCAGATATCAAAAATAGCTTCTTCGATTAGAAACTACGGATTCGATGTACCTATGGTAATAGATGAGGATTCTATGATACTAAAAGGACACGGAAGATGGGAGGCTCTAAAACTTTTGGGCAGGGAACAAGTTCCCGTAATTCGGAGGATAGATCTGTCTGAAGGGGAAAAAAGAATCCTTATAATATCCGATAATAAATTAGCGGAATCCGAATGGGATCCTCGTCTTCTGATAGATGAAATTTTATCTTTGGGTAATGAGGTTTCAATCCAGGACTTAGGTTTCGACTTAAAGGGACTCGATAAAATCTTACCTGAAGATATGCTGGGGGAACTTCCTATACCAAAGAAAACCGAAAAAGATAAAAGAGAAGAAAACCGCGGGAATATGTTCGATGCAGACGGAGAACGGAATCCTTTCTATGGGGAGTCCAGTATGATCTCCGAACTCGAAGACAAAGAGTTATACAAACTATCTATGGAAGACTTTGTAAACTACCATGACGAAATTATTATCAACTTTTCGAGTGGCAAAGATTCTCTTGCTTCAAGTATTTGGTGTTTTGAACACTTCGACCCGAGAAAAATAAATCTACTTTTTGTAAATCCTGGCTGGAGAGTAGAATGGCCGCAGTCTATAGAGTATATAGACTACGCCAACGACTTCTTTAAAACTAAATACGGCTGGGATAAAAAAATAGTTGTCGGCGGCAGTAACGATACTACACAACTTGAAGAAGGATTAATCCAAAAAGGCTTCATGATACCGCACATGTGCTTTATACAGGGCTCTATTAAGTTGACCGGTATGAAAGCGGCAGAAATAGCTCAGGGATGGAGAGAAGCCGACGGTAAAAAACGGTTAAAAATAATCTCAATAAGATGGGAAGAATCTAAGAATAGGGAAAGAGAATATCCAGAAAGGGGCTCCCTTAAAGGAACACCTTTTAATTATTGCTCCCCGATTATAGCATGGAAAGGTGACGAAACAGCTAAATATACCTTCGATCACGGCATGAAATTAAATCCTGTATACCAGTTTTCGCCAAGGGCAGGGTGTATGTGCTGCCCAAGCAGTAAGCCAACTCTTCTGCATATAATAAAAGAAAGGTATTCAGAATCCTATAAACAGATAATGGAATGGCACAGTCTTTCATCCCGAAAGTCTGGAAAATTTTCCAACTTCGTAGATAAATATTTAGTTCTGCCAGATGAGATACAAGAAGAAGCGGTAAAAGCCGACTCTATATATGAACAGTATGCTATGTCTGATGAAGAACTTACTTGTGAACTTGAAAGAATACGCGGAGTAGAACTCCCAAGACCGTATTTTATATAGGAGTAATACCATGTCCGACAAGGATATTATGACCCAGCGAGAATTTAGTACAGAAGCCCAAACTCGACATGGAAAACTTTTGGAACCAAATTCTCCTGACGAAGAAAGAGCTTACAAAAATGCCGCCGAAGTTCTATCCATGATTAGGGACGGAACTCTTAAAGCCTCCGAATTACAGGCTAAAGATAGACGGCCAGTAGTAGCCTATTTAAGACTCGAAGGTTATTCTAAAGAAGAGATGTCTCGTCTATTTGAAGTAAATGTAAGGACAATCGGTGACGATTTAGAGGTCTTATCTAAAGATAGAACTAAGATTATAAAAGGACTTAATCTGCTCGAAGTAGCCGGACGTCTTTACCAAACCGCTCAACATTTATCAAGAAAAGCAAGAAGGGAAGGCAGCTATGCTGCATCTTGGAAAATAGAAAAAGAACTTATAGAGTCTTTGCAGAGTATGGGCTTTGTATACAGAGCGCCTAAGACTTTAGGTATAGCTTCTCTACACGGTAACTTATCGGATGGCCATACACTATTAACCGACCAGATAGGAACAGAGAAAGACCAAGTAGTCGAAGCTCTTGGAACTATTTTAAGTTCCTTAAAGGGAAGAAAGATAAGGTTTCCTAATGAGCAAAAACAAAAAGAAATTGAACGACCCGTTGAATATATCGAAGTCGGAGATTCTTGATCTAATAGAGACTACCTTAACTCGATCAGGAGTATCCTACAAACTCAGAAACGTTCTTTTAGACAGAATAGTAGAAGGATTAGAAATATACCCCGGGGATTCCGTAGAGCAAGAATTTGCCTACGAACTATTATATGCCTTCAGACACCTGTTACAACACGGAATAGAACACTTTGGATCCCGGCCAGGAAGAAAATTTGAACCCGTAGACATAGAAACATTCGTTTGCTCTTCTGACTATATGGGGCAAGCAGAGTTTGTTCGACCCGCAATCCTTTCCGAACTAAAAAGACTATTTGAACCGGATAAGCATAAATATCACGAGGTTACGCTCGGCGGAGGAATTGGTTCCGGGAAGAACTATTTCGCGGATATGGCCCTTGCTTATCTAGTTTATGATATATCTAGTTACCATTCCCCGCAGTTAGAATTCGGTTTGGCCCCAGGCTCCTCAATAGTTCTTATGATGCAGTCCGCTTCTATCAAACTCGCAAAGAGCGTTTTATACGGACAATTTAAAGCTCGAATATCTCTAAATCCGTATTTCCTTAAAAATTTCCCTTTTGATAAAAAAGTCAAAACAGAACTGAGATTTCCTGGAGGTTTGGTAATTATGCCTCTGTCCAGTACAGATACAGCAGCTCTTGGATTAAACATCTGGGGCGGCGTGATCGACGAAATGAGTTTTTTATCGGTAATATCCGGCTCTAAGAAGATTGGAAGAGAAGGCGGAGTATATGACCAAGCCGAAACTTTATACAATACAGTAAAACGCCGTATGGAATCCCGGTTCATGATACTTGGAAAAATCCCCGGTAAACTTTTCTTGGTCGGCTCTGCTAACTATCCGGGAAACTTTATAGATAGAAAAATACAAGAGACAGAACTTAAAATAGCAGCGGGTGAAAATGTTACTACTTTCGTTATGAATATGGCTCAATGGGAATCCCTCCCTGCTAATAGATTCAGTGGGGAAACCTTTAAGATAGAAATGCCTTCCGAAAATACACATGGGAAAATAATAGAAAAAGATGAAGAGCCAACATTAGGAGCGGAACTTAAAGATGTTCCCGTTGAATATAAAGATAGTTTTGAAAAAGACTTCGATGGCTCTCTGAGAGATATAGCAGGTGTTTCTGTAGGAAGTATAAGTAAGTTTATACGAAATATAGAAAAAATAACCCTTGCGGCTGAAAAACATACCAACATATTCGAAGGTAACCAGTTATTTATCTCCGACACAATAGACCAAAGAAAAATCCATACCAGCGAAAGCATGATAAATATGGATTACCTTATGAATCATTTAGATCCTCATACAAGAATGGGCGGACACATAGATTTAGCTTTAACGGGAGACAGCTTAGGATTGGCAATAGGAAGAGTTTTCGGATTCACGAGATCTAGATCACAAGACCCGATGAACAGTACTGAAGAAACGCTACCTATATTTTGTATAGACGGAGCAACTTCGATAGTACCGACTCCCAATAGAGAAATAGATTTGTTTGCGGTTAGAGATCTGATTTTGTTTCTAAAAAAGCATATAAATATAGTGTTTATCACTATGGATTCGTACGAAAGTGCTATGATGCTCCAGTCGTTTAGAACCAATCGAATCTCTAGTACAGTCCAAAGTGTCGACAGAACTATCCAGCCCTATAAAGACCTAAAGACCGCGATTCTTACCGAAAGAATAATGTATCCAAATAGTCCAGTCCTATTAAAGGAAATAAAGAGCCTAATACACGACCCTCGAACAGATAAGATTGATCATCCTGCACAAGGACGCGGGAGCAAGGACATTTCTGATTGTGTAGCCGCTATAGTCCATAGATTTTCTACTAGAAGGACTTCATATAGAACCGATGGGCAAACAGGAGGGCGTCCGGTCAACGCTGGAAACCGACCCCAAGGGTCAGGAAATAGACTAAAAGATACAGACTCCAGAAGGATAAGGACAAACAATTCAGGTAGATTAATTTAAGAGAACGATATTTGTTGACTTTTAATTTAACCTATACTATACTTAACAATAAAAGATAACACCTTATTTATATTACAAAATTTTTACAGTCACTTCTTGCAGGAAGTGTGGATTGAAACAAACATATAACAAAAACTTTATAGGAACAAAATTATGGCAACCAGAAAAACATCTTTATCCATTGCAGGCAAACAAACGGAGAGTTCTTCGGAATTAGCCACAGGAATAGGCGAATTTTTTAAAAACAGACTTAACTTAGCCTCCTATATAATAGTAGGAATGCCCAAAGATTTGAGTGAGATAGCTTTTGCCCTCGAAGGCGATGATGAAGATTTAGGTGCTTTACTGCGGGCAATTTTAAGGATGGCGCCTCCGGGGGTACAACGCGAAACACTTAAAGGGGAATTAAGGGCACAGTACTTAGATGCGAGCAAGTACATCGAAGATTTATAACTAATAATGAAAAGGAGAAGACAGATGGCGCTAAAAAAGAAAAAAGTAAACACCGTAGTAGAAGGGGCAGAAATTCCAAAAGAAGTAACTTTAAAGGCAAAAGTAGGAACTCCCAATATTTCACAGGCAGGGCTTATTCGGGCTTTGAAGAAAAGAGGATTTCAACCGACAAACAACGAAAATCCTTTCGTATTTGAAAACCCAGATATTCCTGCAACTGTATTAATTCATACAGACAAAGTAACTGTGGCCGATACCGATATTTCTGTCCCTTTAGGTAAGGGAGCCATTGATAAACTGATGGAACAGGTGAATACTAAATAGTTAAATACAGCTTACAAACTATCAGGCAAAGAAAATAAAACTCTTTGCCTGAGTTGTTTCTGGAGGAACAAATGGAAGAAATAATAAAACGATGTAAGGCAACAAACGGAATTTTATATAAACAAGAAATTCTATTAGATACGGCCAAGCGATATCCCGAACTAAAGGACTTGCTATATAGGGCTTACGAGCCCTTTGTTCAATATCATATGATGTCAAAGATTGATCTCCGCGACTCCGGTTCCAGAACTGCATCGGAAATGTGGGAAGAGTTTACCGGCATATTAGATATAATGGAAAACTCGGCAACTCCGCAGAAAAATAGAGAAATGCTGATTCCATTTCTCGGCCAGTGTAATAAAGACACACAGGAATTGTTTCTCGGAGTAGTACGGAAAAATCTTAAATTAGGATTTGGAATTAAACAAATCAACAAAGTCTTTTCTGGCCTCGTTACAACCTTTGATGTTATGCTTGCCGGAAGATACGACCCTGATAAACAGTACTCTGTAAAACAATGGAAAGCGTCCGCTAAGATGGACGGTCTCCGTCTCGTATCTTTATACGGATTTCCTAATCCAGGATGGACAATATACACTAGAACAGGCAAGGATATAACAAGCCGTATGCCGCACCTACTCCCAGATTTGGAGGCTTTTAGATTGAAGTATGGCTTTTCGTTCCTTGATGGGGAAGGATACAACCACGGAGCAACCTTCGAAGAGTTACAGAGCGACGTTCTTCGACACGGAGGCGAAGACTGTTCTCACGTCGAATATCACACGTTTGCTTTTGGGGATGTAAAATCCTTTTTAAACCAAAGCGGTACTGGAATTATAATTCCATCAAGCGATACCGTAAGAATAGGAAATATTGTAACAGTATCGCATTATAAAATACCTAACATTCCAAAAAGAATGGAACAGTTTGCTATGAAAATGGAAGAGCAAGGATACGAAGGCGGTTGTTTTAGAAATCCGGCTTTTCCGTACGCACACGGGAGAACAAATAATCTTATTAAGTTAAAATCTTGGTTATTGGATACAGAACAAGAACCGTTAGCTGTAAAATGCGTTGATATTGAGGGTTCTGAACAAAGAAGGGCAGATACTGCAACCGGAGGAATGATTGAAGTCGAAACTATGAAGTCTATCGCTATAGAGGACCCTGATACAGGTATTATTACAAGAATAGGATCTGGCTTTTCTCACGATCAGCGCGATGAAATATGGAAAAACAAAGATAAATACATAGGCAAAATGATGGATATCAAGTTTCAAAAAGAAGGAAGCCGTGGGGCAAAAATATTTCCAATATTTGTGAGATGGAGAGAAGACCTCTAATGTCGAAAGAGTCGCTTCCCTAATGGGAGTGTGGATTGAAACGAATGGGATATAATGACTAAAATATTGGTATTATGTCGCTCCCAGCGCGGGAGCGTGGATTGAAACTAATAGAAAAAGATAAAGATATGTATGAGATAGCTAAAGATAGAATAATCAAATGCACAAACAAGGAGGAGTAAATAAAATGGCACAAAACCGAATGATGACAGTAACACTAAGGGAAAAATATGTAGAGATGATTAATCGAAGAATTAATCCGCTTATCAGCGAGGCAGAGAGTATTATCCAGCCAATAAAAGAGGAGGTACTTAACCAAGTAAAGCTCGACTTCGGGATATACGATCTAGAGGCAAAAATTTCGGCTACGGAACTGAAACTGGAAGAGTTAAAAGATGCTAAAAAAAGCAGAGCCGGCAATTATAACAACAATATAAATGACGAAGTATCCAGAAGGTTGGCTAAGATGGAATTTGTGGGCGACCAGCTAAGAAAAGAACAAAAAGCACTTGTAGAATCTGTATGGCTTGCCGATGCTCCCGCTTCCATTATCGAACTACTCCGTTCTATAGATGAAAAACTGCCCGATTTCCAATATAAATTGGAACAGGAGAGAAAAGAGGGACATAAAATTACTATTGGAACAAAGAAAACAAGAGAAATAAAATAACAAACAAAAAAGGAATAAGCAAATTGGAAGGAAGCAGAAGAGGAGGCATGGCTGAAGAAATGCGAAAAGAAGAAAAAGAGCTTTTAAAAAATGAGGAGAGGACAATGGAGACAGTAGAGAAAATTGAATGGTTAGAGCTTTTATTGTCTTATGCGGAAGGCAAGAAATGGGATACCGGTGGAGTATGGGTATGCGAGCGACATCAGCATATTCCATTCGAGATGGGTTATTCTTTCGATTGCCAATGCGGTGCGCCTGGAAAACCCCCGTTTTGTTGTAGCAGAGAACCATTACAAGAAGATCGAATAAAACAATTTAATGAGCAGTTTGGTTACTTCGAGTTTGGAGATGCCCAAGGCGCTCTAACAATTGAATTTGCTAGAGCAATAGAGAAAGCTCACGGAATAATCAACTCTAAGGAGAGTTAATGGGGAACACCACACTTAGCGGTTTTAGAGGGAATAACTATGAGCGATACTAAACAGATAGACGAAGTTTTAAATATCCTAAAAGCAAACGATTTTCCATCTTGGGCACATTATATGGCTCTCGACAGGAGAGATACTTCTCTATATATTCTGCAATTAGTAGATAAATATAAAGAAGAGACAGATAAGTGTGAAACTTACGACGTGTCTAAAGATGACCTTAGAGAAGCGGAAGATAAAATAGCGGATTTAGAGTCCGAGAATTCGGATTTGCAAGGAGAAATAGACGATCTTGAATCCGATATATCCGATCTTAAAAAAGAAATAAAAGAAATAAAAGACGACAATAAACAACTGGGGATAGAACTAAGAAACCAAGAAAAAGAAATAGACGAATTAAAAGGAGAAATTTATAATGGGTTGCGACATACATCTTCATTATGAAATAAAAGAAGGAAACGAGTGGAAGTATATAGATTGGAAAAAGGATCTTCAGAGCGAAGATAAAGATTACTATACTGAGCTATCCAACCACCCGCTATATGTAGGCAGAAACTACAATCTGTTCTCGATATTGGCAAACGTGAGAAACGGTTATGGATTTGCCATGTGTAACACATCCGCAGGATTCGCTCCTATAGACTTCCCTAGAGGTCTTCCAGACGATATTTCAGATGAGGTAAAAGAAGAAGCGGAGATTTGGGGAGTAGATGCTCATTCTCATTCGTGGTTATATCTACAGGAACTCCTTGAATATGGATGGGATATACGAACGGTAACACTTATCGGAGTCGTAAACAAAAGAGAGTATATAGAATTTAAAAAGAACGGAAGGCCATCGAGTTGGAGCGGCGAAGTATCCGGAAAATTTGTAAAAAATATTTCAAATTCCGAAATGGAAGACCTGTTAAGCAGCGATGAAAAAACAAAAACGCACTATTATACTCAGGTATGCTGGGACTGTTCATACAGAGAGGCAGTCGGGGAATCTTGGTTTAAAACATTAGATGAACTGAGTAAGCTAGGAGACCCTAACAATATAAGATTGGTATTCTGGTTCGATAACTAGACAAAAAAGGAGAATTTTAAAATGACAGAATCAAAAAGAGAAAAAAGAACCCGTGTTAAAAAAGTAACAATTACAGGAATGTCGGTTTCCGTAAACGGTAAAATTTACGGATCCGCAGCTATGGTAACAGTCTACGATACTTCCTTACCTCTTCCTAATAAAGAGAAAGTACAGGAAGTATGCGCGGAAGCATATATGAAACTTCTGCGGCTTTTTACCGAAAACGGAGGGAGCTCCTCGAAAGCAAAGTCTCCTAATAAAACTCCCGTTTTCTTAAAGAAAGAACTGGAAAATACCGAAGAAAAATATCCTGATATGGAGGCATAAATGAGAGCACCTATAGTTATATGTAATTGCGGAAACGAAATGTACCCGACCGTATACGAACCAGACCAAGACGCCGAAAGCTATGTAGGCTTCGACTGTCCGCATTGCTGCTCCAGTCTATATGGGAAATATAAAGAAGCAGAAAATACTCTCTTTTTGAAAGAAGAGGAATAGTTTTTTAGAAAGTTGCCTGTTGACTTATAATTTTACCTATGCTATAAGAACCTATAAACCTTATTTATTATACAAAATTTTTAAAGCAAAAAGGAGGGAAAATGGCAGAGGAAAAAACAAGAATAGAAAGAATTGCCCGAGGGGAAAAGCCAGAATGGGTAAAAAAGTATGAAAAAGATGGAATTGTAGTTTACGGCGACCCAATCTTTGGCAGGGTTAAATTAATTACCCCAAAAGGAATGGCCATAGACGATAACATGGCCGCTGTTGGAGGAATAGTTGCCTTCGGGGAGCAGTACAAAGGAATAGGTGGTTTGATTCCATATATGCCTTACGTTCCGATAAACGTTATGGATGCGCTAAGAGGAGAATAAAGATATGGGTATGTTTGGGCCGAAGATAGGTACGTGGACAGTCCATAGCGATTCGGACCCTCGATGGAATAAAGAAGGCAGAGGATATGGACTTGTAACAGAAGGAGGGCCTTGCGAAATGCGGGAATGGATCGAAGAATGTAAGAAGAAATATGGGGAGGTGCCCGCCGATACAACAGAATCCTTTTGGAAGGATTGAAGTTTTGTGAAGTAGAATTATTATAAATAACTTAAACCAAAACAGGAAAGGAACAAACCAATGGGAAAAAAGAACAGAATAGAACAAGTGATCGAAAAAGTAGAAAATTTAATAACCATTCCTGAAGTTCCGGCTGGCATAGCCGAGGAAGATTTCCAGGAATTGGCCGGAACGGACGAAGAGACCGACGAAAGTAGGGAACTCGGTGAACTTTCCGACTCTTTTGATGCCGAGGAAGATACCGAATTCTCCCAAAAAGCGCCAGAAGGAAAATCTCTTTCTGCCTTAAACAAGGAAATTAAGGAAAAAATGAAAGCGGAAGGAAAATCAACAAGAGTTATGACTTCCGATGCCCGGAAAACATACGCTACTTCGAGATTAGCCGCGTCTTTGGAGAAGAGAGGATGGATAAAAGGCGAAACTGGAGTTTATACTTTAGCTTCCCACAAACTCGACATCAAACCTGATACCTTTGAGGCAAAAGTCGATGGCTATACCCTCCCGTTAGGCGGAGGGGCCTTGAAGATACTCGATCAGTATGTAGCTTTGTCAAAAGCCGCGGCTGATCAGGATATGACACCTCTCAGCTCATAAGAGAAGGGAGCATGATACGGCTAATAGTCTACATGATAAGTAGGCACACAGTGGCACTGGTAGGGGCGATATCGGTACTTTTATTGATATTAATTAATTGCTAACCAAAAAGGGAAGTTTGATAAATTTTATTATCCGGCTTCCCTTAACCATAAAACTACTTCCACATATTATGCAAAACATAATAAATTTCTATCTTATATCATCATTTGAACAATGTTTTTTAACTTTTCACATCTATCTATACCTTATAATTTTAAACCTCTTAAATCAACTCTCACAACGTCAAACCTTATAGACTTTAGAGAATAACTAAATATGTGTTCCAATACTACAGGAGATACCGTAATGGAAGTAATCGTAGTACGAAAAGGCAAAGACAAAAGAGAAAATCTAAACGATATTATACAGATAGAAATAGTAATAGGCGATAAATTTTATAGATTATATCCGAACCAGCAAACTATTATTGATATATCGCAAATAAACAATAGAAGGAAAAAAGTAAAGAAATCGTTTCCAGGCACCCGACTTATAATAGACGTATTTGATGCTGACCAAACAGATAGATTTGTAAAAACCAACTCCAAAACGAGTATACTAATTTAGGAGTCAGTAAATGACAATCCTTAGGGCTGGAACTTTAGATCCGGAAAGAAGAAAACTACAAATAGAGTTTATAGAAGAGTTATCCGATATAGATAGAGAATCTTCTTTGAAGAAAATAATAGAACTATCAAATTTAATAAACGAACATATACGCTTAATAAATAAAGGAATAGGCAGTGGATTTTCTTCTCGCACAGAAAAGAAGAGAGCAATAGAAAGAATCAAGGAGATACGAAAAGTATTAAAAGGGGATCAAACTGATACAGGCAACCCTTGGCGATTTTAGTATTACATAAAAAGTGAACACGTGTTCACTAAGAAGGAAATTTTCTCCGAACTTTTCCTGTTGACTATTATTTTTACCTATGTTAAATTTATACATAATAAAGATTCAATTTTAACAAATAAAAATTGGAGGACAAAATGGAAAGTTTAACATCTTTTATAAACAAACATAAAAAGAGAAGAACACGGGGAAAACAAAACGGTCCAGTTATCCATATAGCTCAATCAATAGACAAAGAACCAAAACCGATTAGCCGGAAAAAGTTAGAGATACCCCACAAAGATTTCATCGTAGATTATTACACACCTATCGAAGTTCCGTATATAGACAAAAACGGCAACGATAAGTTATATATGGAGCCAGAGTTTAAGGACTTACCTTTAGACATTCAAAAAAGGGAACAAAGAAGAACAAGAGGAATGTCCAAAATAACGGATATGGAAATACTTTACGAACTTTATGGGAAATAAAAAGGAGACAAAATCCATGATAACTTTAGAACAAGCAAAAGCGTTAAAGTACGGAGACACACTTCACCATTCTATTAATAAAAATGCTGACGGTACTCCTCAGCGTTGGAGAGTAAACGGAAAACCGAGAACATGGAAGACAAGACCAAACGAAGTACAAGTGCCCATAAAGAGCGGGCTAAAATGCTTCGGCCATCTAACAGAAGACACTTTAAACTTAGTTGAAATGCCAACATAAAAAAGGAGGGTAAACCTGTGAAAAGATTAACTATTACTGTAAAAATTGAAGACGAAGGAGACTATATGCTTACTTCAAATAAAGGAGAAGCAGAATTCAGAATTAATTATCCGGACGCTACGGATGTATGCGAAAAAGTTTTAACAATAGCTATCTTAGAGATGCTAGCTGAAACAGCCAACGAAGCACATGAATATACTTTGAAAATAGCGAAAGGAACAGAAGTCGATGTTTAAAACTACTACGAACTGATAAAGAAAAACTATAAGTATGCGGTAGAACATATAATATATCTAACAGTTTTGGCTGGGGGCTGGACCGCAATGGCGATAATGTTGTTTGCTTTCGAGTGAACACGTGTTCACTAAGAAGGAAATTTTCTCCGAACTTTTCCTGTTGACTATTATTTTTACCTATGTTAAATTTATACATAATAAAGGAAATTAATTACCCAACAAAAGTATAGGAGGAACAGCAAATGAAAAAATACAGAGATTTTTCGCTACGCTTCATAAACTTTATTAAGAAAATAAAAGAGAAAAATCTAAATAGCGGAGAGTGGTGCTTACAAACAATGAAAAACCAAGCGAACATAGACTTCGGATACTGGGCAGGAAGCATAGATTTAAACTGGTGTTACCTTTTAATTTAAAAGGGGGAACAAACAATGGAAAAGGAACAAACGATAGAACTAGATTGCGCACCAGGAATGGCGCGTCCAGGCGCACTGATAGAAAGCGTGATAAAAGACACAGGTTTAGTACTAAAAGACCCAATAAGCAAATTTTTTGGTAACTGGTGTTGGAATTACGGAGACGTACCAAAAGAGGTATGGAATAAAGCCCAAGAACTGTTAAAAGAACGTATAGAAGCTCTATACAATGCCGGAGTAATTAGGTACGGAAGCTGGTAAAACAGGAGGAACAATAAATGGGAGAAAGTATAACTAAAATAAAATTGTTACAAAGAGTATCTGAGCTTTATGACGAATTTGGGATAGATATTCATAGCATCCCAAACAATCTTCAATCTAAAGTTAATAGTTTGGTAAAAGAGATTATTAGCTTACGCTCAAATAAAATCAAATAGAACAACTTAATATAGAGAGGAACAAGCAATGGGAGATAGAGCACAGGTACATATAAAAGACGTAAAAGTTTGGTTATACACTCACTGGGGAAAATCAACGCTGGTTGAAGATGTTAAAAGAGCATTGGCAAAGAGATTACGCTGGAATGATCCAGAATATCTTGCACGGATAATTTTCGAGGAGATGGTAGGAGACCAAACCGGAACCGAAACTGGATTTGGAATAGGATGCGCCCAGCACGGAGATGTTTGGGACTACATAGAAATAAACTGCAAAGACCAAATAGTTTCCATAGTAGAAATAAAATACGATTCGGAAACAAACGAGATAAACAGTATAGACGCCTGCTCCTTTGAAGAATTTGTATCCAGAACGGAACTACAAAAAGAGGAGGAATAAATGTCCTACAGAATAATGGAAATATACTTCTTCGATCTAAACGAAGATGCCAAACGCAGATATTTAGAATTTGAAAAAGTCGAAGACGAAGACGAACTTAACCTCGAAATACTCCCGTTGTGCATATTAAACAGAGAGGAGGAATAAAATGATGAATACCGAGATAGTAAGAGAATTTAAAGAAGCCTGCAACAAGATCAGGGATATAGAGACCAAACCCGGAGCTATGCTAAATTACGGAAAGGCTTATGCAAAAGCCGGTTTAGGTCTGTTTACATCAATAGAAATTCTTCACCAAATTCCGTATATATTGAGCAACCTAAGTACATGGAAAGGCGAGGAAGCCAAGAAAGTAAAAACCACACTGAAGAATCTCGAAAAAGATATAAAGAGAGGATAAATAGAAATAATATGGCAATGGTGGCGGAAACTATTTTGGAATACGCAACTTTGTGCTCTGCTTAGGTAAATTTATACGATGCCTAACATCACTAAAATGGTGGTTGAGGATGAAAAATGAGAACTCCCACTTCGCAGGTTCAAATCCTGCCCATTGCCCCAAATAAAAGAAGAGAGGATAAGCTATGTACACATTCAACGAATTCTATATACCGGAAAGAATGATGGGAGGTATTCGAAGATACATAGAACATGGAATAAAACCAGGAGAATTTCTAACAGCGGTAATATGTAACAATCTATCCGATGCTGTAGGAAAAGCAGACGAAGAAAACATGCGAAATCTTCCAGCCTACGCAGCTTATTTCTATAACGAAGCCGATTTAAAATGCTGGAAATCCAGAGAAAATATGGAAGCATGGATTGAAATGCATAGACTTGCACGGGAGAAAAAGAAATATGAATAAAGGGATTGGGATAAACCGTAATGAAA
>Ga0180732_1000640_pt1 | contig 27455 bp, 21 predicted proteins | sample KR11_01MetaG_FD_148674 | JGI IMG/M metagenome (GOLD analysis project Ga0180732, IMG submission 148674) | Groundwater microbial communities from the Olkiluoto Island deep subsurface site, Finland - KR11_0.1 MetaG | ecosystem: Environmental > Aquatic > Deep subsurface > Groundwater | place... | reverse complement strand
CTGTCTCCTGTATTCTGATTTTAAGGGATAACGAAATTATTGATATACCGTTTATAGTGTCCGTATTTTCAATTTACGGTCGGCATTGTAGGGGCGAACCTCTGTGTTCGCCCTGATTACGAAAGGGCGAACACAGAGGTTCGCCCCTACAGGGTTGCGGCGGAAACAGCTCGATTTTGGTATATTAGCATTTTCAGATTCCCTAACATATGAAAAAGGAGGTCCTGCATGAGCGCCGTGAACCTTCTACCCCTGGACAGGGTTGAAATCATCACCCTTACCGACAATTACATTGATCTTGCCGCCGGCGGGAATACCGACGTTGTGAAACGGGGAAGGCCTGCCGGAGCAAGCGCCCTTTCCGGATCCATTCTGGCTGAACATGGCTTTTCAGCAATGATTCGAACCGAGGAAAAGCACGAAAAGCATACACTGCTCCTGGATTTCGGCCTTTCGGAGGACGTGGCGGCAAGAAATGCAAAAACCCTGGGCATTGATCTTTCAGAAATTGAAGAGGCTGTGCTTTCCCACGGCCACAAGGACCATTTCGGAGGAGTCCTCCAGCTGGGAAAAAGCATTCGCAAGAAAAACATCCCCCTCACGGCCCACCCTTCAGCCTTTAAACCCAACCGTTTTATTGCTCTGAAGCCCGGAATGAAAGTTTCCATGCCGTCCCCGGAAGAAACCCGGTTTTCAGAAGCCGGGTTCTCGGTGATCAAAACCGATCAACCAAAAACCCTGCTGAAGGACCATGTTCTGTTCCTGGGAGAAATCCCCAGGCAAACCCCGTTTGAGAAGGGCATGCCCAATGCCATTTTTGAACAGGATGGAAAAGAAACCCATGACCCCCTGGAGGATGACACCGCCCTGGTGATTCATGTGAAAGGAAAGGGCCTGATCATTGTTTCAGGGTGCGCTCATGCAGGGATCGTCAATACCGTACGACATGCCCAAAGGGTCACCGGCATTTCGAACGTCCATGCGGTCATGGGAGGGTTTCATCTGACCGGGCCTGTTTTTGAGCCCATCATTGATGAAACGGTGGCAGCCTTAAAGGCAATCAAACCGGATTATATCATTCCCACCCATTGCACAGGCCGAAAGGCCATCCAGGCCATTGAAAGCATAATGCCCGAAGCCTTCATTCTGAATATGGCGGGCACAACCCTGATCTTTTCCGCCCCCTGATGCTATTGAAGGCGAATGTACTCCGAGTTGATCTTGGAATTTTTTGAGAGATTGATGAGGTATTTCTTGATCTCGTCATTCATGACTGCATCATTGTGCAATTCAATTCGAACCGCCCGGTTCCTTCCGTTTTCCTTGGCCATATAGAGGGCGAAATCCGCCAGGTTGATGGTCTGCTCCAGGGTCAGAAGGTCCGGACGCAGGGAATCAAAGGGCATGGGCGCATACCCTATGGAGCAGGTTTTATGCAGGGCTTCCCCGTCTCCTGTGGAAAAGGGCGTTTTCTGAACCGTTTCCCGGACCTTCTCGGGAAAAACATCCAGATATTCCCTGCTGATGTTCTGCAGAACCACCAGAAATTCCTCACCTCCCCAGCGAACCAAAAAATCATCGGCCCGGATCAGGTTCCGCAGAACGTCTGCGATGGAAACCAGTACCGAATCCCCCACCTTGTGGCCGTAAGTGTCGTTGACATTTTTAAAATGGTCGATATCCAAAAGGTAAACCCCGAAGATCTTGTCTTTTTGATTATGGTTTCTTTTGTCCATCCCCAATGCCTTTATCACCTGATTCTTTATAAAGGCATTCGATCGTTCCGAAACAAATTCATAAAGATATCTTCTATTGTGAAGCTGGGTCAAGGGGTCCACAAAAGACAGGTTCTTCAGTTGCTCATTGGCCTCCTTCAACTGGGAGGTTCTTTCCCGGACCTTTTTCTCAAGATCCTGATAGAACTTGGCGTTTTTTATGGAAATGGACATCTGGGAGGAAAGGATGTTCAAAAGCTCAATCCGCTCCCGGGTGAACACCCCTGCGGAAAGGTTGTTTTCCAAATAAATGACGCCGATGAGTTTTCCCTGGTTAATGATGGGCGAGCATAGAATGGATTTGGGAGAATTTTTCTGAACATAGGAATCCCTTGTAAAATCACCTTCTTCAGAGGCGTTCTTCAGAATCAGGGCTTTTCCCGATCTTGCCACGTAATGCACAATGGAAGAGCAAAGCCCGTCATGGTCTTGAAGAGGAACGGATTTCAAAACCGTGATGTCTTCGTTTTCGATCATTCCTTCCGCTTCCACCATCAGGTCTCCGTTGTTTTCCAGAAGCATGAAACCTTTCTGAGCCCCGGCATTTTCCATGGTGATTTTCATCATTTTTTCCAGAAGCTTTCCGAGTTCCACCTCATCGGAAATGGTCTGGGAGGCTTTCACAACCGTGCTGAAATCAAGAATTTGGCTGGCTGAACCCGTGGGGGTGATGCTGGTGCTGGTATCCATACCCATGGGCCCGATTTCCTGGTCCGGATCGGATAAATCCAATTCCGCGCAGAAAGCTTTGAGTTGTGTTATTTTTGCGTCCGCCCCCCAAGCTGAGAAAATAGCAAAAGCGTCCGTAAAATATTCCCCTGCCAGCCTGTTTTTTCCACTTGCAGCGTAAAATCTTCCGGCAAGCTCATGGGCCAGGGCTTCTTCCAAGGGAAATTTATTTTTCTTGGACAAGTCAATGGCTTCATCAAAAGCCGCCCGGGCCGTCGCCTTTTTTCCGAAAACCCTGGCCTGTTCCGCCTCCAAAATTTTAAGCCTTTGCTCATTGTTAACCGGGGAGGATACGGTCCATTTTCTAAATTTTTTCAGGCTTTTCTGAATGAATTTTTTATAATAAAGCTTTTCTGATTTCGATGCCTCGGGATACCGGGCCAAAAGCACAAGGGCAGCGTAGAAATGATAATCTCGTTGGGTGATCAGGCCAGAAAAAGAATCCTCAAAGGCCTTAAGTGCCTTTAACTGTTTCAGGGCTCCCTGAAGATCATCCAGGATATAATGGTTGATCATCTGGTAAACATGATAAATTCCAAAAAAGGTCCGGGCATTCTCGGATTGCCATAAAGCTTCAATCTGCGTTTGGCTGATGCCGGATTCCGCCAGGGGAGTATCCGCCTCGTTCTTGCCGAGCAGTTCCAGAATCCCTCGCCAGATGGTGATATAAAGCCCCCGTGTTTGATCCTGGTTGAGTTTGTGGATGGTGGCATGGGTTTGTGCCATCTGTTTTTCAAGTTCAACCAGATTGCCCCCCGTGAGAAGATTCAAGCCATCTCTCATCAAAAGGGACTGGGCACTGTATTCCGGATCACCGTTCTCCATGCCCATGGTGTATGATTTCATGAAGGCCGGGATCAGGGTTCTGACATCTTCCTTCCAGTGGGCCACACACATGTTAAAGAGGGTCTGGGTTCTAGCCTGAAGACCCTGGGATCCATAACGATCCACCAGTTTCAGAGCCAGTTTTCCAAGTTTGTACCCTGTCTCCACATCCTCCAGCACCGTGATGAAAATAATGGCAATGCCGATGTGGTTGCCTGAATTGGCTTTGCAATGGCCGTGTTTTAAGGAGAGACGGGCGGATTTTATGGTGGCGTAGGCAAACAGGGTTTGGGACGTGATGAATGAAACCCGCACCAGATACGAAAGCATGTTGAAAACGGCAAGCATATGGCGGTCTTTAACTTCAGGTAGATCTGCCAGGGCCTCAATCCGCTTTTCCGAAAGGGCCGGCCAGATGTTCAACAGGGCTGCCATCACCCTTAGCTTGCTTGGATTTTTGGGAATTCTACATTTCAACTTGTTTAATACATATAATATGGTTTCAATGCTTTTGCTGAAATTTCCCCGGGCGGTAAAGGAATTAATCCTTGTTTCATAAACGGACATGGAATCATAAACCGATTTGGATGAAGAAAGAACCTTCTGAACATAGCTCTCCATGATTTCATAATCCGCCGCAAGAAAGGCTGATTCTGCTGCTTGTGAATACAATTTAAGGGCAAGATCATACTGGGTGGTCCAGCAGGAGGATTCAAGGAAATGGATGCCTTCCCTGAAATAATTCATTGCAGGCTTGAACGCTGCGGAGCTTTTGGCCTTAAGACCGCACTCAAAATTCATGACAGAAAGCTTTTCCTTTTCACCCCTATCCGTGATGAGATCGGAGGCCAGGTTAAGCTGATCGGTGATGAAAAACCATTTTCCCGATGATGCTGATGCATCCGGCTGCTCCAGGAAAGATTTGCCGACCCTGTAGTGAATAGCGGATTTTTCATTCTCCGTGAGGAGGTTATAGGCTGCCTCCCGAATCCTGTCGTGATTGAACTGGTAGTAATTTCCCGAGAGCCTGATAAATCCGGTTTCCATGGCTTCATCGATGGAGGACAATAATTCGTCAGTAGGCATGTCCGATAGATTTGAAAGGGTTTCCAGCTCAAACCTGATCCCGATGCAGGCCCCTTTTTTCAAGATCTCCTGGACTTTTTCAGGAAGCTTGATGATTTTCTCAGCCAACATGTCCACCACGTTATCCGTGATGTTCATTTGAGTGATTTGATCTATATCCCACACCCATCCGGAATGGGGATCCAATTGAAGAATGCGATTTTTATACAAGGTATTTAAAAACGTATGGATGAAAAAGGGATTGCCAAGGGTTTTTTCATGGATCAATTCAGCAAGCTCGGCCCCCTTGAATGCCGTACACTTGAGAAAACTGACCAGGAAATCCTTCACATCCGGCTCGGTAAGGGGTTCAAGGTGGATTCGGGTTAAGGGAACACCGCCTTTTTCCATGCTTTGAATGGCAGTCTGCAAGGGATGGGAAGCATGGACTTCATTGCTGCGATAGGTTCCGATGATGAGCAATTGTCCCTGACATTTTAAGAGAATGTTCTGAATCAGCTGGAGGCTTGCGGAGTCGGCCCATTGCAGATCGTCCAGAAAAAGAACGACGGGATACTCTCCAACAATCAACAGGTCCACAAAAGCTTCAAAAATCCTGTTGAAACGGTTTCTCGACTCATCTGCCCCAAGTTCGGCCACATCCGGCTGATGCCCCAGGATTCTTTCAAGCTCGGGAAGGATATCTGTGAGGATCTTTCCGTTGGGACCAACGATTTGGAGTAATTTACTTCCAAGCTCGGTGATCTTTTCTTCACTTTCAGCCAGTTTGTTTCGAATGAGGATTCTGAATGCGGCTGCAATGGCGCTGTAAGGGGTATCCCCCCTGAATTGCTCATATTTGCCGTAGATATAGAACCCCCTTTTCCGGGACACGGAAATTCGGAGTTCATGGATCAGTGAGGATTTTCCGATCCCCGATTCACCGGACACCAGAACCCATTCGATCCTTTGATTTATCTTTTTTTTATTCACACCCGGGTCGGACCCGCCGCAGGTTCGATCAAAGGCCGCCTGCAACTCTTTAACATCCTGCTTTCTTCCGAAGAGTTTCTTGGGAAGGATGAATTGATGGGAGGTGTCCTTTTTCCCCAGTTTAAAAAGGGGGATTTCATTCGAACCCGTGAGCCTGCTCCTGCATTTTTCAAGGTCGACCATGAGGCCGAAGGCGTTTTGATATCGATCCTCCGCATTTTTAGCCAGGAGCTTGAGGATGATGTTGGATAGGATTTCAGGTATTTCCGAATGAATTTCCCTCGGCGGGACCGGTTCCCTGGCAATGTGGGAATGGATCAGCTCAAGGGGATCATTGGAGATAAAAGGAGGGCTGCCGGTAAGCATTTTATAAAAGGTTGCGCCCAGGGAGTACAAATCGGCTCTGTGATCCACCATCTGGTTGATCCGCCCGGTCTGTTCCGGGGAAATATAATCCAGAGTGCCCCTGATGGCTTCGATATTGAATGTCTGTTCCATGCCCCTGGCAAAAATGGACGCAATACCGAAATCCGATAGTTTGATCAGCCCGCTTTCCGGGTTGATGAGAATATTACCGGGCTTTATATCGGAATGGATGATGTTTTTCCGGTGCAACTCGCCCAGGCCATTGGCGATCTGGATGCCTGCATTGAGAAAACCCCGGAGTTCAAACCGTTGATACTGATTAAGATATCGGTTGACGGATATGCCGTTAATATCTTCAAGAACCAAAACCAACCCGTTTTCATGGCTGAATAGGTCATGGGTTTGAATGATGTTAATGCAATCAATTTGACGAATGATGTCATATTCATGCTTGAGCCTGGCAATATCGGCGCTTGTGGGAAACCTGGATTTCAGCATTTTGAGAATAACAGGACTTACACCATCCGGGCCTTGGGCACGATACACCAGGGAGCCTGCGGTTTCTCCCAACTTTTCCGTAAGATGATAATCTTTAAATCTGTTCATCAATTTTTTTCACTGATATTGGAAAACAGCCCGCCATTCAGGTTTGACACAATGGGCATATTTATCTATATGTTTATTTCAAGTAAATCTGGCCTGACTCAGTCCAATTTGCATTCAAAATAACACCAAAGCGGCAACGAAAGTTACGTTTGAAAGCAATTTGAAAATTACCTTGTGAGGATATTATCGGCACGAATGAAATTGTCTGAAAGAATTTTAAACATTCAAGAATCCAAAACCGTTCAGTTCACCCCGATGCTTCAGAAAATGCACCGGGAGGGCAAGTGGTTCCCGGAGAAGCCTTTGGAATGGACGGGCACATTCGTCTCTCCTATGCTGCAACCGAAAACCTACTGACGGAAGGTTTGGAAAGGCTCTGCGATTACATAAAGAATCGATCATAAAAGCAAAATTTCAATAAAGGGAGACCCGCGACATGAATTTCGAACAGATTATCTATGAAGTGGAAGACCGTGTGGCCATAATAACGCTGAACCGGCCGGATGCCATGAATGCCTGGACCGTGACCATGATGAATGAAATTCTTACAGCCCTGGATCTGGCTGATGAGGATGATGAGGTCAGGGCCGTAATTTTTACCGGAGCAGGCCGGGCGTTTTGCGCGGGCGCGGACTTAAGTTCAAGAAGCTCAAAGGGTGCTTCGGAAGGAGCCTCCTCCAATGACAGTGTTGTCAATACTTCAAGCACCCATGCCACCCGGGATACGGCAGGCCGCGTCACCCTGAGAATGTTTGAAATGAAAAAACCCCTCATCGGAGCCATCAACGGAAATGCCGTGGGGGTGGGCATGACCATGCCCCTTGCCATGGACATCCGTATTGCCTCCGAGGCGGCCGGCAAAATGGGATTCGTGTTCGATCGAAGGGGCATCACACCCGAGGGCTGTTCCACCTACTTCCTGCCCAGAATTGTGGGCATCAGCCTGGCCACCGAACTCATCCTGACCGGAAGGCTCTTTAACGCCAAAGAGGGCCTGGAAATGGGCCTTTTCAGCCGGGTGGTGCCGCCTGAAGAATTGATGAATACCGCAAAAGCCATCGCCCGTGATATTGCGGACAATACATCCGCCATTTCCACGGTTCTGGCCCGCCAAATGTTGTGGCAAATGCTCACCGCCCGTCACCCCATGGAAGCTCATATCATCGAATCCAAAGCCCTTTCCCACATGTTTCGGGCCTCGGACGCTGCCGAGGGAATCATGTCCTTCATGGAGAAACGGCCCCCCCGGTTCAAACTTAAACCCAGCACGGACCTGCCGGATTTTTATCCCTGGTGGGAAAAACCGGATTGCCCGGAAGAGCTGTAATCCTTGGGAATTCTCAGCAGTTAAACCGTAATCTAATCAGAAACTAACCTTGGTTAAATAAAATCATCATAAAAATTGAAAAAATAGATGGGGCAATTCGCTGAAAATTAACCCAAAAAAATCAAGGATAGCTATGTCGAAACAGAAAATATTGGCGGTTGAGGACGATGAGGATATCCTGGAGCTGATCCGGTACAACCTGGAAAAAGAAGGATATCGCGTGGAAACCGCGGAAACCGGGGAAGCCGCGGTCAGAAAGGCCGACGCGGAGAGTTTTGACCTGATGCTTCTGGACCTCATGCTCCCGGGCATGGACGGGCTTGAAGTGGCCCGAAGGCTGAAAAAAAACACCCGGACCCAGACCCTTCCCATCATCATGATCACAGCCAAGGGAGAGGAATCCGATATCGTCACCGGCCTGGAGCTGGGGGCCGATGATTACATCACCAAACCCTTCAGCCCAAGGGTCATGATCGCAAGGGTGAGATCCATCCTGAGAAGGGCCGAAAAAGAAGAATCCGTTGGAGAAGAAAACCCCATCCTGAAGATCCATGGCTTTGAAATCCATCCGGGCCGTCGAACCGTTCACCTCAACCATGAGCCGGTGGATCTGACCTTCTCCGAGTTCCAAATTCTCTACACCCTGGCCAAACGGCCGGGATGGGTTTCCACCCGGTACCAGATTGTGGAATCCGTGAGGGGCTCGGACTACCCCGTCACGGACCGGTCCGTGGACGTTCAGATCGTGGGTTTGAGGAAAAAACTGGGGACTGCTGGGGATTATATCGAAACCGTTCGGGGGGTGGGATACCGATTCAAGGAGAAAACATGACCCGGCCAAAACTCATCCGCCAGATTTTCCCCCCCTATCTCCTGGTCCTGGTTTTATCCCTTCTGTGTTGCATCGCTTATGCCTCCTATTCTTTCCGGAATTTCCATCTGGATCAAACCGCCCTGGAGCTGGAATCCAGAGCCCGGATTCTCGAAAACCAGGTTCAGCCCTTGCTGTTTCCCCTTCAACCCGATGGGCTGGACGCTCTCTGTAAAACCCTGGGGAAAGCCTCCTCCACCCGCATCACCGTGATCCTGCCTTCCGGAAAAGTGGTGGGGGACTCGGAGGAAAACCCATCCAAGATGGAGAGTCATTCCACACGCCAGGAAATCATAGAAGCCAAACAAGGCAGAATCGGCCGCTCCATCCGCTATAGCCGCACATTGGAAAATAATATGATCTATACGGCCATTCCCTTATACATAGAGGGAAACAGGCTTGTTGCAGTATTAAGAACCGCCATTCCATTGACCTCCCTGGATCATCAACTGGCCACCCTGTGGGTTCATCTGGCCATTGCCGGAGTTCTCGTCTGCCTTTTGGCCGGAGCCATGGGGCTTTGGATCGCAAAACGCATTTCCCGCCCCATTGAGGAAATGAAGGAAGGAGCCCTGAGGTTCGCCCAAGGACAATTGGGCAAAATGCGGGTTCCGGAAACCGAGGAGCTGGCCAGTCTGGCCGAGGCCATGAATAACATGGCCAAAGAATTGGAAATAAAAATTCAAACCATTATTCAGCAGAAACTTGAGCTTGAAACCGTCCTCGCCAGCATGGTGGAAGGGGTGATGGCCATCGACCCGGCCGAACGGATTCTCAGCATGAACGCCTCGGCGGCAAAGATGTTTGAGCTGGATCCGGAAGAAGGTTGTGGCCGGAATATCCAGGAACTGATCCGGAACTCCGCTTTGCAAAAATTTATTAAAAAAGCATTGGCCAGTCTGGAAATCCTTCAGGAGGATATTACCTTTTACGCCGGGGAAGAACGTATTTTAAGCGTCCGGAATTCTCCCCTGCATGATGCCGGCAATCATGTTACCGGAACCCTGGTGGTTATCGATGATGTCACCAAGCTGCGTCAACTGGAAAACATCCGCAAAGACTTTGTGGCAAACGCATCCCATGAGATCCGGACTCCCTTGACCACCATAAAGGGTTTTGTGGAAACCCTTTATCATGATCCCTTGATGGAACCTGACCAATCAAAGCATTTTCTGGAAATAATTCTCAAACATGTGGATCGCTTGAATGCCCTCATCGAAGACCTCTTGTCCCTGTCCAAAATAGAACGGGAAAAGGAAAATGAAGAGATGGCATTTTCAAAAAATGATGTGGTGGATATCCTCCGTACAGCCATCTCCATTTGCCAGAAAAAGGCGGATGAAAAAAATATCCGTATCGATTTTCTTTCTTCGGAAGCACTCCCCGCTTTTATGGATAAAACCCTTCTGGAGCAGGCTTTGGTTAACATCCTGGACAATGCCATGAATTACAGCCCTGAAAACAGTGTCATAGAAGTGGAAGCCAGGGGGGTGGGCCCGGATATCGTGATCCGAATCCGTGATCATGGGATCGGTATTCCCAAAGAACATCTGCCCCGGTTGTTTGAACGATTTTATCGCGTGGATAAGGCCAGGAGCCGCAAATTGGGAGGCACCGGCCTGGGGCTTGCCATCGTCAAACACATCATGGAAGCCCACGAAGGAACCGTGTCCGCTGTGAGTACACCGGGCAAAGGGAGTGAGTTCACCCTTCAGTTTCCCCAATTTCGGCAGTAAAACCCTTCAACTGGAAAGGACCTTCCCATGATTGAAAAGCTTCCCTTTGGAAAAACCGGTCATTTGAGTACAAGAATTATCTTTGGAGCAGCCGCCCTGGGGGCCATGCGCCAGGATCGGGGTGACCGGGTCCTGGAAACCCTTGTGGAATTCGGGATAAACCACATTGACGTGGCAGCCAGTTATGGAGATGCGGAGCTTCGGGTGGGACCCTGGATGAAAAAGCACCGGGATCATTTTTTTCTGGCCACCAAAACCGGGGAGCGGACCGCCCAAGGGACCATGGAAAGCATTCATCGATCCCTGGAACGCCTTGAGACCAACTTTGTGGATCTCATCCAGTTCCATAATCTCACGGACGATTCCGGATGGGAAACCGCCCTGGGACCAAAAGGCGCTTTGGAAGCTGCGGTTCAAGCCAGAAAACAGGGGCTGGTCAAACACATCGGCGTCACCGGACACGGCACAATGGCCCCCCGAATGCACATGAAAAGCCTGAACCATTTTGATTTTGATTCCGTATTGCTGCCCTATAATTTCATGCTCATGCAGAATCCCGAATACGCGGAAGATTTTTTCAGCCTGAAGAAAATCTGTTCCGACCGGGGCATCGCCATGCAGACCATCAAGTCCATTGCCCGAAGACGATGGAAGGCCGAAGATCCTTCAAAGCGTTTCAGCTGGTATGAGCCGGTGAAAGATCCGGAAGTGATTCAGAAAATGGTGCATTGGGTGCTGGACCAACCCGGTATTTTCTTAAATACATCCAGTGACGCGACGCTTCTTCCCCTGATTCTTAAAGCCGCGGCTGAATATGACAGCACAAAACGAAGTCCTGGAATAAAATCGGACTTGGTAAATCGCCTTAAAGAAGATGCCGGAGCCATGGAGATGGAACCGATTTTTATCCGGGGAATTGCGGACGGGGTTTGAAACCATAAGAAAAAAACCGTGAACGGTGAACTGTGAATGGTGAACGGTGAACGGTGAACTGTTATAGGTGTTTACTCTTCCTGTTCACGGTTCACCGTTCACAGTTCACGGCCTTTACACCCCCTGTTCACGGTTCACCCTTCACTCTTGACTCTTCACTCTTCACTGCTTTTACCCCATCAGGGGAATTTCACATTCAGATCCACCTGAACAATATCCTGGTCCTTGTTGCCCACCAGATACTCTGACGTGACATAGTTGATGCCGATGTTGACGTTTTTGTGCAAGCCCATGGCCAGTTCCACCTTGGAACCTTTAAGACCCGTGTCACCGCCCAGGAAATCCGCATCGGGCAGTTGATCCCACCAGGCGTATTCTTCCAGTCTTCTGAAACTGTATTTCACCTGCCAATCCCAGAGGTCTTTGATCTTTTTATCGCCGCACACCGCCCCGACAAGGTATCCTGTTTCATCGTCATCTGCGTCTGAAACCACGTACTGACCAATGATCCCGATGTAAACCGGAAGGGATTCAATGCCCGCTTCGGCTTCCACGGACCAGGAGCTGGCATCCTCTTCTCCCTGAAAAAAAGCGACATCCTGCGTATTGTTGAATTTATAATAGGTGACACCCAGGGTGGCGCCCACGGTTTTGTTGAAATCCATTTTTGTGCCCGCCTGAAGGGCTACCATGCTGGGGTCGTCCTCGGGATGGTTCACCGTAGGTTCGTCCTCATCGTCCAGGGCTTCATCCTTGTATTCATCCAGAATGAAAAAGGACGGGGTGATGAAGAATTTGAAGGTGTCCGAAGCCTTGATATTAAAATTGCCCGTAAGACCATTGGGCATGATATCGCTATCCCAGAGAAGGTCCTTGGGGTTCCAAATGGGATTCTTGAATTTTCCTGCGGTTAACGCTATATTTTCCATGGGCTTCCAGGTGGTATAGGCATAATCCAGCCGGGCATCCGGGGTTTCGAAAAAATTCTCCATGGTCTGGTTGGTGGATCGGGGATCATCACTTCCTGAAGCTATACCGAAACCCACGGTCCATTGATCATTGGGGGCGGTTTCCAAACCGAATCGCAACCGGATCCGCCAGCGTTCCCTGTCCATTTCATCGGTCTTGTCCACCTTGCTGTACACGTTGTCTTCATTCTGATACCGAAACCGAAAATCCCCGATGAGTTTTGTGTTGGACACCCAGTCCGGAATTTCACCCGCTTGTGCCGGGGATGCAAAAAAAACCCCGTTCATCAAGGGGGCAAAACAAAGAGCACAGGCCAGAAATAGAATGATCCTTTTTTTTGACATAATGAATGTTTCTCCTTTATATGATGGTTTTGAAAATTGATGTGTCTTGCGAAAAACCCAACTCCTTTTCTTTTCTCCTTCACCTCCTGTGATTTTGGTTCATAAGGGCGCTATATTCCTATTCGATGGTTTATGGGTCTTCTTTTAATGAAAGTTTCATTAGGGCTTCATTACGGTCGTATTAGTTTATGGTTAGGGCTTTTCAAATAGCCTTTCCTAAATAAATATCTTCAGTTCTGCAACCGGAAGATTCAGATAAACTCTCTGCTCACGGAAAAATAATATGAATCTAACCAGGGGTTAACAAAACTCTGGGATTTATAACACGGTTTTAATCAGATGAACCCCAAGCCAAAAACAGGAAAGGGGGTGACCGGGAACTTTAAAGGTTGGCGCGGCTAAAATACGTGGGATGATTAGATTCAGAAAAACCCAACCTCATCCTAACAAAAATCTAACAATTCCAAGCTACATATGAGCAACCATAAAAACAAAACGGAGGAAAAATGAAAGCAAAAATATTCACATTTATCGCCCTGGCCTTGATTTTCAACCTGGCCACCCTGGCCCATGCCGGAGACATCGTCATCAAGGGCTCCACCACGGTATTGCCCATTGCCCAGAAATGTGTGGAAGCCTACATGAAAAAAAATCCGGAAACAAAAATTTCCCTTTCCGGCGGCGGATCCGGCAACGGAATTAAAGCTTTGATCGACAATTCAACCGACATAGCCACCGCCTCCCGTTTCATCAAAAACAAGGAGATTGATATGTTCTGCGGAAAAGGGATTTACCCCGTGCCCTTTGCCGTTGCCTATGACAGCATCATTCCCGTGGTTCATCCAAGCAACCCGATAACCAACATCACACTGGACCAGTTGAAAGCCATTTACAAGGGCCAGATCACCAACTGGAAAGAAATCAATGGTGAAGACAAGCCCCTTGTGGTAAATTCCAGGGACACTTCTTCAGGAACCTATGAAACCTGGGAGGAAAAAGTCATGCACAAAGAACGCGTTGCACCCTCAGCCCAGGTCATGGCTTCAAACGGCGCCATTGCCCAGGCTGTTTCCAAAAACAAATACGCCATCGGATACGTGGGCATCGGATACCTCAACGCGGATCTGAAACCCCTCAGTGTAAACGGTGTGACCGGATCCAAAGAAACCACATTGGATGGCACGTACCCTATTTCAAGGCCCTTGTTCATGTTCACCAACGGATGGCCCACCGGCGAAATTCTGAATTTCATCAATTTCGTTCTCAGCCCCACCCGGGGTCAGAACCTGATTGAAGAAAGCGGTTATGTAAGACTTTACTAAAAGAGAGGTAATAACCCCCAAACCCCGAACAATGCAAACCCGGCGCCCTTCACGCAAACCGTGGGGAAGGTCGGGTTTCGGTGGTTTGAATATAGACAACAAAGAGATGGAAGCCCAGTGATACACAAAAGAGAAGCCGCGGAAAAAATCATGTATTATCTGTTCACCGCCATAGGGTGTGCGGCGGTTCTGATTGTTTTGCTCATCATGGTTTTTTTGTTCAAGGAGGGTCTTCCCATCTTCAAGGTGGTTTCCGTAAAGGACATGATCTTCGGGAATTTCTGGTACCCCACATCGGATCCGGCGGATTTCGGCATTTTTCCCCTGATCATGGCCTCCGTGTGGGTGACCCTTCTATCCGCCCTCTTATCCGTTCCCCTGGGGGTGATGACAGCCATTTATCTGGCTGAAATCGCCTCAAAAAGATTTGCGGAATTCGTCAAGCCCACGGTGGAGCTTCTGGCCGCCCTGCCCTCGGTGGTCATCGGGTTTTTCGGCATGGTGCTGGTGGCCCCGTTTTTACAGGAAACCTTTGACCTTCCAACCGGTTTGAACTTGTTCAACGCGTCGCTGATGCTGGCCTTCATGTCCATCCCCACCATCTGCAGCATTTCCGAAGACGCCATTCACAGTGTTCCCCTGGCCCTGAAAGAAGCTTCCCTGGCCCTTGGAGCCACCCATTTTGAAACCATTGTCCGGGTGATTATTCCATCCTCCCTTTCGGGAATTTGCACGGCCATCATTCTGGGCATGTGCAGAGCCATCGGGGAAACCATGGTAGTGCTCATGGTGGCAGGCGGGGCTGCCATGGTTCCCGCGAGCATCTTCAATCCCGTTCGCCCCATGCCCGCCAGCATTGCCGCTGAAATGGGCGAAGCGCCTGTGGGAAGCGATCATTATCACGCACTTTTTGCCATCGGCATCGTTCTGTTTATCTTTACATTGATTTTCAATGTGGTGGCCGACCAGATTACCCATCGTTTCAGGCAAACCGGGGAGGCCAGTTTATGAACAAAATGATCCAAGAATCCCGGTTTAGATCAAGTTTCAGAAGAAGGGCTGTCCAGGCCGCTGCCTTCTGGTTTTTCAGACTTGCGGCCCTGGTCAACGGGCTCGCTTTATGCGGCATTGTTTATTTTGTGGTAAAAAACGGATGGAGGGCCATCAGCTGGACATTCCTGACCCAGCCCCCGGCAGACTCCATGACCCAGGGGGGAATTCTTCCCTGTATCATCGGAACCCTGGCTCTTGCCATCGGCGCCATTCTCGTTGCCTTGCCCATAGGCGTGGCTTCAGCCATTTACCTGAATGAATATGCAAGGCCGGGCAAACTCCTCAGGGTGATTCGCCTGGGCATCAGCAATCTCGCCGGAGTGCCGTCCGTGGTTTTCGGTCTCTTCGGTTTGGCCTTTTTCGTGGTGATTCTGAAAATGGGAACCAGCATTCTTGCCGGGTCCCTGACCCTTGCGGCCATGTCTTTGCCCGTGATCATCGGGGCCACGGAAGAGGCATTGAAATCCGTTCCCGATACCTACCGGGAAGCCTCCCTGGGTTTGGGGGCCACGAAATGGCAGACGGTGTACCGGGTGGTACTTCCCGCGGCCCTTCCAGGCATTCTCACCGGAACGATTTTAAGCATCAGCCGGGCTGCCGGTGAAACCGCGCCCATCATGTTCACAGGCGCGGTCTTTTTTTCACCCCAATTGCCCAATTCCATCTTTGACGAGGTCATGGCCCTGCCCTACCACATCTATGTGCTTGCCACCGCAGGCACGGAAATCGAAAAAACCAGGCATCTTCAATACGGAACGGCGATTGTTCTCATCACCCTGGTCCTGGGCATGAATCTGATCGCGATACTATACCGATCTAAATTGAGAAGAAACCGTTAAGGGTCTGTATTGAAATAAATATCACCACAGAGAAAACAGAGAGCACCGAGAAATAATGGAGAAGGATACTTTAAAAATGACCGTGGAGCACCTTGATTTCTTTTACGGAAATTCCCAGGCCCTCCAAGATATCTCCCTGGATTTTGCGCCCAATCAGGTCACGGCTCTCATCGGCCCTTCCGGCTGCGGGAAAAGTACCTTTTTAAGATGCCTGAACCGGATGAACGACCTGATTCCCATCAGCCGGGTGAAAGGGGTTGTCACCCTGGACGGCATGAACATCTACGACCCTTCCGTGGATGTGGTTTGGCTGAGAAGACGCATCGGCATGGTGTTCCAGAAACCCAACCCCTTTCCCAAAACCATTTTTGAAAATGTGGCCTACGGCATGAGGGTCAACGGCATCAAAGACAAGCAGTTGATTGCAGAGCGGGTGGAACAGAGCCTCACCAGGGCCGCCATCTGGAATGAAGTCAAAGACCGGTTGAATGATTCGGCCCTGGGCCTTTCCGGAGGACAGCAGCAGCGGCTTTGCATCGCCAGGGCTCTGGCCGTGGAGCCGGATGTTCTTCTCATGGATGAGCCGGCCTCTGCCCTGGACCCCATCGCCACCCAGAAAATTGAAGACCTGATCCATGAGCTCAAACGCAATTACACCATCATCATCGTCACCCACAACATGCAGCAGGCCGCCAGGGTCTCGGACATCACGGCCTTTTTTTACATGGGAAAACTCATTGAAACCGGCATCACCGATCGAATTTTCACAAGGCCCGGGAAAAAGCAGACGGAAGACTATATCACAGGACGATTCGGATAATATGGACGGTTTCGTAAAAAGGCCGAACTCTGCGTTACGCTTCATCCCTCGTCATTGCGGAGTACAGGAAAAGTACGCCTCACTCCTCGGGATTCGCAAGCCTTGATTTCGACCTTTTTACGAAACCGTGTGGGAATTCTCCATTCTCTTGTCCCTCACCAAGAAACGGCCAGGGGCGGTGCATGAGGATAAAATGAAAAGGAAAAATACATGACCATCCACTTTCAGCATGAACTGGAAAAAATCAAGAAGCGCATTCTGGCCCTGGGCTCCATTGTGGAAGAGCGGGTCAGGATGGCTGTAAAAGCCATTGATACGGATGATTTGCCAATGGTGGAGCAGTTGATCAACACGGATTATGAAGTTGATGAAATGGAAGTGGAAATCGAGGAGGAATGTCTCAAAGTCCTGGCCCTCTATCAGCCCGTGGCCGTGGATCTCCGGTTTCTCATCAGCGTCATCAAGATCAACAACGACCTTGAGCGAATCGCCGATGAAGCGGTGAATATCGCCCAGCGGGTTCAGGTTATCCATGATTCCGAACGGGGGGCCTTTCCTTTTGACTACGCCACCATGGGAGAAAAAGTCCAGTTGATGCTGAAGAAAAGCCTGGATGCCTTTGTGAATCTGGATCTGGATCTTGCCTTCAACGTCCTGACCCGGGATGATGAAATTGACGCCATGCACCGCAACGCATATGATTCGGCAAAAAAAACCGTCACGGAAGAGCCGCATAGGGTGAAATTTTTCATGAACAGCTATCTGATCTCCAGGCATCTGGAAAGAATCGGGGATCACGCCACCAACATCGCGGAAGAAGTCATTTACCTCATTGAAGGGCAGATCGTGCGGCACGAGAAGTTTTAATTCCATTTCACATTCAAAATGGAATAAGGCTGGTTGAACAATAACAGGCACTTTTTGTGCATCTTTAAAGTTGGAACGGATGCTCACACTACAAAAATTTAACGAAAACGATTTTGCCGGATTGATCGCCGAAGTTCCGGATGCGAGGTTTCTTCTCCAATGGTCGGGGCCGAAATATGTCTATCCCCTGGATGACGCCCAACTCCAGGCCACTGTAAAACAATCAACCGGAGACCAGGCATCCTTCCGTGTTTTCAAGGCGGTTGTGTCAGGAACCCTGGAAACCGCAGGTCATATTCAACTGATGAATATTAATTATCCTGCCGCGACCTGTGTCCTGGGCAGGGTATTAATCTTTTCAAAGCACCGGGGAAAGGGTTTGGGAAAGGATCTCGTATCCTTGGCCGTCCATGAGGCGTTTGACAACCTGCATTTAAATGAAATTACCCTCAACGTGTTTGACTTCAATGCAAGCGCGATAGCAACCTATAGAAGCATCGGTTTTGTTGAATATCAATTTGAACCCAAGGCCCGTCCGTTCCAGGGCGAAAAATGGAACGTCATTAAAATGAAAATCCATAGGGATGCTTACGTACCCCAATAATTCCATTTCTTTCAAACAAGACATCCTTGGGTTGAGTATTTCAGGATTCGATTTTATAATAATATTCGTAGGCCGGGCCATATCCAAGGCCATGGTAAAGCCTGATGGCCGGCCGGTTGTCGGACACCACCTGGAGATAGGCCGTGTGGGCGCTTTTCTCAACGGCCCAGGCCAGCATCCCGCCTACAAGTTCCTTGCCGTATCCCTTGTTTCTAAGGTCCGGGTGGGTCACAATATCAAAAATGCCGAAATAGCCTTTGTGAATAACCCCCAATCCGCAGGAAACCGGCCGGGAATTTTTCAAAAGCACGGCAAGCAGATGCTCATCCCGGATGCTGTGGATCATCTTGATGTGGGTGGCGTGATCTTTGAATTCTTTGCCACTCAGCGCACAGTAATGCCGCATCCAGTCCTCAACGGGAAGGGAAGGAAACACCATGGATGGAAAGGGTGTGTTCAGGATTTCCCGGGTTAGGACAAGGGAATGGTCCCCCTTTTTATACCCCCTGGAATCCAGGATGGATTCGATTCCGGAATTGTCATTAAAGGAAAGGAGCCTGAAGATGCAGGACAAATATTTCTTGTGGTACTGCTCCTCACAGGCAAGAATCTGATTTTCCAGAACCATGGAATTGGGAGACAGAACCGTCACGGAGTTCGCCCTTTTGGTATATCCGTCTGCAAAACGGGATACCCATCCATGATGGTTGAATTGCCGGAAGGCTGGCCACGCTTGGAAACCGGCCTCCTCAATGGCTGTAAAGTTCATGTTAAGAAATACTCCTGACTGCTTGTTCCAGGGGACACCATCATTAAGGGCCTGTTTTACCTTCTATTGCTTTCGCAAGCAAACCTTTTCAGCAGGCGTTCTCATAAAAAATCTTGACTCATCAGGGACCCGGGTTAAAATGTTCGGGATGTAAAAGCGAACCGGTGTGATCCTGACCACCAGCAAAACGGTTTTCTTCAATTGGAACAGATTGGCGGGAGAAATGAGCTCTAAAATCGTCATCATCAACGGGCCTGCGGGTGTGGGCAAAACAACCATTGCCAGGAAACTTGCCCTTCTTGGCGAAAACAGCGCATGTATTCACGGCGATGATTTCAAGCATCATATCGTGAATCGAAATTTGAACACTGTGGCTACGGGTCTCGGATATAAAAACGGAGCCACGGTGGCGAACAACTTTGTAAACGGCGGGTATGATCTTGTCCTGTTTGAATATGTCTTCGAAGACGAATCCCATCTGCCCAAGTTCATCCATCATTTGAATGTGGATTGTCCCGTTTATCTGATCACTTTGTGGGCAAATCAAGAAATTGTGTTAGATCGTGAAGCAAACCGAGCAGGGCGTGAACGATTGGGGACAAGGGTTTTAGAGTGCTATGCCGCCATGGAACAGGCCCTGGGGAAACTCGGGCTGGTCATCGATACTTCAGATCGATCACCGGATGAAGTGGTAAAAGATATTTGGGAAAAGTTGGAGAAAGATGAAGGATTGATAGTTTCTAAACCTGGAACCATGAAAAGACTTCGATGACGCACAGTCCCTCAAACACTTTAAGGGCAGTCCTCTTAAAAGGAAAGCACATAACCACATGTCCATGACCCACTACTATGCCAAACGTGCAGCCGAATATGAGGCCATTTATCAAAAACCTGAACGGCAGGAAAATTTAAAGCAACTTCAGGCCATGATCGCCGGAAGTTTCACAGGCCGCGATCTATTGGAAATCGCCTGCGGAACCGGTTACTGGACCCAATTTGCCTGCCGGTCCGCCTGTTCCATTTTGGCAACCGATTATAATGAAGAAGTCCTCAGCATTGCCCGGGAAAAGAATTATAGGAATTGCCCGATTACCTTTGTAAAATCGGATGCCTATGCTTTAGAGGAAGTGGACGGTCCGTTTTCCGCGGCCCTGGTCGGGTTCTGGTGGTCCCACGTGCCCAAAGCCAAGATGGATGATTTTTTTCAGGTGCTTCACAGGAAATTAATTAAAGAAGCCAAGGTCCTTATGATGGACAACCGATATGTGGAGGGCAGCAGCACTCCTGTGACCAGGATCGATGAAGAGGGGAATACCTACCAGACACGAAAACTTTTGGATGGCTCCACTTTTGAGGTACTGAAAAATTTTCCATCCCCCGGTGAGTTTGTTCAGCCGGTCGAACCCGCATCAACCCGTTGTAAATTCATGGAATTGGATTATTTCTGGGTGGCTGAGTATGATTTCGACAGCCGTTAACCATTGGATATGAGACACTTCGGCGCTTGATAAGATTATTCCCCCATGATTTCCCGGATTTTATCAGAAAGCTCGACCATGCTGAAGGGCTTTTGGATAAAACCGTTGCACCCCCGCTCCAGAATGCTTCTGGCCTGGCCTTCGATGCTGTAACCGCTTGAAAGAAGTATTTTTGCGGCCGGATTGATTTTTCTCAGTTCATCAAATACGTCTCCGCCGCTCATATTGGGCATGATGATGTCAAGAATCACAAAATGGATGTCATTGAAATGGTCCTGATATATTTTCACGGCCTCTCTGGGGTCACTGGCCTTTATGACCCGATAGCCCAATCTTTCAGCCATTTTGGAACTCACCTTAAGGACGATTTCCTCATCATCCACCAAAAGTATTGTTTGTTTTCCGGGCAGATTGGATTTTGGCACAGGGGTGATTTCCGTGGTTTTCTTGCCGGAAACCGGAAGGTATATATTGAAACTTGAGCCCTTTCCCGGTTCAGAGTCAACGGTCACATACCCGCTATGACTCTTGATAATGCCATAGGAAGACGCCAATCCCAGGCCGGTGCCCTGCCCCATTTCCTTGGTGGTAAAAAAAGGCTCAAAAATGTGCTTCCGGGTTTCTTCATCCATTCCCACGCCCGAGTCGACAACCTGAACCATCGCGTATTTTCCGGGTTTGACTTTAAACGTGGAATCGTCAATATCCTCATGGGTTACGTTAGCGGTTTTAAGGAGTATTTTACCCCCGTTTTCCATGGCTTGCCCGGCGTTAACCAGGATATTTAAGATAACTTGTTCCAACTGACCTTCGTCAGCTTCAACCGGCATAAGCGCAGGGGAAAAATCGTGGATAACCACAAGGTCTTTACGGACTCTTGCAAAGGTGTCGGAAATATCTTTGATGAGCTTATTGATATCCAGGGCTTTGACTTCAACCTTGCCTTTTCGGGCATAGCCCAGAAGCTGGGCGGTGAGCCGAGACCCGCTTTTAACATTTTTTTCGATATTCTTAAATACTTCATAAAGGGGATGATTCGCTTCCAGATCAAACAGGGCCAAAGATACATTGCCCTGAATCCCCATGAGCAGATTGTTGAAATCATGGGCGATACCCCCGGCCAGCGTGCCGATGGCCTCATATTTCTGGGCATTCATAAGCTGGGCCTCCATCCGTTTTTTCTCGCGGATGTCCCGAAGGGTGACAATGCCTCCCAAAGCGTTTCCGCTCATGTCCTTGTAAACGGCAGCACTGATAGACACCGGAATCCGTTCACCGGATTGTGTGTTTCGGATGGTTTCGATCCCGGAAAAGCTCTCTCCGTTTAAAAGCTTGCTAAAAAAGGTTTCGGCCTCAACTCTTTTGTCTTTTGGAATGAATCCTCGAAGGATCTTATTTTTATGCTCGGTCAAGGTCCACCCGAACACGGATTCAAAAGCCGGATTGAAATATAGCACTTCCCTTTTTTGATTGGTCACCACCACGGGATCGGGATTGGATTCCATCACCGTGCGGTATCTTTCCTCGCTTTCCCGAAGCGCCTCCTGGGCCATGACCTTTTCGGTGACATCCCGGGACACTCCCCGGAATCCCACAGGGTTGCCCAGGGAGTCCCGAACCAGAGAGGCGGACATTTCAATAATTTTCCGGACACCCTTTGGGGTAACCAGTTCAAAATCCGTTAATTTTTCTCCCTGGCCTGTTTCATAGACCCGGGTGAAAACTGCAATCATCCTCTTGCTTGTGTTCTTGTCCGCATCGGCTCTGGGGCTTGACCCGATGAGCTCCTCATGGGTGCGATCCGCGATTCGGCACATGGCTGAATTGCCAAAGGTAAAGTTCCCGGCTAAATCGGTTTCCCAATATCCATCTTCCACAGCCTCAAGCATGGTGCGGTATTTTTCTTCATTCTTCAACAACTCATCGTAGGTCGGTTTTTCTGGCATTGCTCGGCTCCGTTCCATCTTATTGTTTATGGTATCGGAAAATTATCCTTAAACTTGAGTTCAACAATAGATCCCGAAATAAACAAGACGTTCGTATTGCCTTGTTGGGGTCCATTGATTATACAAGCGGCATGATTCGAAATGACACAGATATCCATAAGAAACTGACCCAAAGGCTTGTGGCCTGGTACAAGAAAAACAAGAGGGACCTGCCCTGGCGCCACACCAATGATCCTTACGCCATCTGGATTTCTGAAATCATGCTTCAGCAGACCCGGGTGGACACGGTCATTCCTTTTTATGAACGGTTTCTGAAAACCTTTCCCTCTGTGGAGGCCCTGGCCCAATCCCCCCTGTCATCGGTGCTGAAAGCCTGGGAGAATTTGGGTTACTACTCCAGGGCCCGGAATCTTCATGCTGCCGCAAGGGTTCTTGTGGAACGGTTCGGATGCAAAATTCCCGATGATCCCCATGAATTGCTCAAATTGCCGGGGATCGGGACTTACACCGCAGGGGCCATTGCCAGTATCGCCTTTGGCCGGGCCGTGCCTGCCGTGGACGGCAATGTCCGGAGAATTCTCTGTCGGGTTTTCGCCATCCACGAATCCACGGGTGATCCGGAAGTGCTCAAAGCCCTTGAATCCATGGCCAGGACCCTGGTTCCGGAAAAAAATCCCGGAGATTTCAATTCAGCCATCATGGACCTGGGGGCCACCCTCTGCCGCCCCAAAGCACCCCTATGCCCTTCCTGCCCCCTTGAATCCCTCTGCCAGGCAAGACTTTTGGGTCTGGAAAATGAACTGCCTGTGGTTGAAAAGCGGGGGAAAATCCCCCACCGTTACGGCGTCTGCGCGATGGTTTTCGATGATAAAGCTCGTTTGCTGGTGGTTCAGAGACCTTCTACCGGACTCCTGGCCTCTCTGTGGAAGCTCCCCGGCGGTTTTTCTCTCAATAAAAAGGATATGGCAGGGGATCTGGTCCGGGAAGTAAATAAAGAACTGGGGATTGATATCCGCGTGGGGGAAAAAATAGGGTCGGTGGATCATGTCTATACCCATTTCCGACTGACCCTTTTCGCCTATGAAGCCCTATGGATCAAAGACTCTCCCAGTGGTGCCCCGATCATTTGTCATGGCTGTCAGGATTTCCGGTGGGCCTCGGCAAAGGATCTTGAAACCCTTGCCTTCTCCAGGGTGGACCGGATGATCCTTTCTCATCTGCCTTAGACGGTTCAAAGGACATGGTCGTGCTTGAGGGCAGCTAAATTGTCCAAACCATTAAACTCAATGTTTCAGGCGACAATCCACACCTGGAAGGGATCACCGCAGGGCCTCCCGGCCTCCGCGTGAAATCTTCTTCGGATGCGCCCCGCCGCTGAACTCATTCCCGGCAGGGCGTACCCATCAGAAATTAAAATTCAAGTACCGTAGAAATGAAGCACCCGGGGAGAAGCCAATCGTTGTCATCATCTTCATCTTCTTCCGCTGTGATGGTCACAGAAGCGCTCACAGCATTATTTCCTGAAACCGGATCAGCGGTACTTGAGGACACAGTGGCGCTGATGGTGGCACTGGTTGCTGTGGCCGGAGCCGTGACCGTGACCTGGATCTGGACAGATCCAGTAGGAACGATCGTCTCCAAAGGACAACTGATCGTACCCCCGTTTTCCGACCACTGGCCCTGGGTGGACACGGATACGAAGGTCGTTCCGGTGGGCAGAGTGTGTGTGAAATGAGCATTCACAGCCGCAGACGGCCCATTGTTCGTTACCGTGAAGGAATACGTGAAATTGCTGGAAGCGCTCACCGTGCCGCCGGGCGGAGTAAACGTAAGGGCCAGGTTCGCAGCGTCCGCTGAAAGGCTTGCGTCCAGCTTGGAGACAAAAGCGTCCATATAATACTGGCCATTGTTGAAGCTTCTATCAAAGGCGTTCAGAGTGGTTGGAAAGTTCGTTGCTGCAGTCATACCGCACAGATAAACATTGTCATCTTCATCCAGGGCCAGGCCAACCCTTGGTTCGTTGCCGTAGTACTGGTTGCCCAGGTAGGTGCTTGCCTTAAGGGTGGTTAGGTCCTCATCCAACCGGGAGATGAAGAAGGGGCTCAGGTAGTAGGTACCACCAGCGAGAGAATAGTCCGCTGTCCGGTCATAGGCCCCTGCAGTGGTGGGATGGTCCGTGCAGTGGGTGATGCCGACTGCCACAAGGTCCCCCAGGGAATCAACGGCCAAGTCGGTGATATAGGTGGCGGGGTATGAATTGATGGTGGTTACTCCCCCGAAGAAAGTTGCCGCCACCACTTCGGACAGGTCGTCGCCCTTGAAACGAACGATCAAAGCCTTGTCCGCGTCCTCAGGATCTGTGGGATCGTAGGAGCCGGGGGTAGTAGGGAATGTACTTAACCCTGTGTAATACTCGTAAAACCGGCTTGCCACATAAACATCTCCATGGCCCAGAGCCAAACCCACTCGAAAACTTCTGTGGGCGCATCCTGCCAGGGTGGATGCTTCCAGGGTGCTTAGGTCTGCATCCAGACGGGAAACAAATACATATTCAGCATCATAGGGCTTGGACCTGAGAAAGGCCCCATCAGTGGTTGGAAAATCTCTGGATTCAGTGATACCTGCAATCCATACCTTGCCTGCATCATCCAGGGCAATCCGTGGATTGCTTTCATAACCGTACCCGTATTCGCTGCAAGACCCTCCAAAATAGGTGGAAGCTTTCAAGGTACTGAGATCTCCGGACAACCGGGCCACGATCACATCGTTGAAAAAATTCTTGCACATATTAAAAGTGCTGTCAAAGGGGTTTCCAGCCATGGGAAAGTCGCCGGAGTCGCAAATCAGGACCATGAAAACATCCCCGGTCTCACCAATGGCGATTTCAGTATCCTGTTCACCTCCGGAGCCTCCGATGAGTGTGGAGAACTCAAGGGTTGAGAGATCTTCATCCAGGATACAAACGAATGCATCTGAATTTCCGGATAGAGTTTCCGAATAAGCACCGGTTGTAACCGGGAAATCAGAGGAAGAGGTTGAACCTGCTGCGTAGATTTTCCCATCGGCCAGGACCAGGCTGGTGACCTGATCGTAGGCATCGCCACCGATGAAGATGGCCGCCTCAAGGGTTGAGAGATCACTGCTGAATTTAGCGATAAAACCATCGGTGTCTCCCTGTAATGAGCTGCCGTCCGTAACCGGGAAATCCGACGAGTCTGTTGTACCGGCAACATATATCTTGCCTGCGGAGTCCACCGCCACATCATAGGCCGTCTCAATGTAGCTGGTCCCGCTTCCGCCCAGATAGGTGGAGGCCAGCAGCGGATCAATGACCAACTCCCGCGAACGGTCGTAATCCCCTAACTGAAATCCATAGGAATTGTCATTCAAGGCATAGGTGACCGGAATGGTCTCACGATTTCCTTTTTCATCTGTTTGAAAGGCCACGGGAGCCGTGAAACACACAGGCCCTTTTGCCGTGTTCACCTCAAGTTCACCACTTTTGGCCAATGCAAGCTTTCCACCCTCCACTTTCATGCGAATCATGGCCGGATCGGCTCCGGGTGCAACGATGAAAAGCTTTTCAACATTGCGGCCTGCTGCTTTGACCGTCAAAGCCACACCCGGACAGATGTTCCCCACGCTCACTCCTTCGAACATGGCCAGGGTCTTTTTCGGCCCCTTGCCGTGGAAGACCGTGGCTTGGGCCTTGAGTCTGCCCTGACCTTGAGGATTCAGAATGCTGAATTGACTTGCCGGCATTTCTTTAAGGATAAAGTTCGAGGCTTTTCCATTTTTCAGATGATAAACAATCTCTCCTTGAGCGTTGACGGTTGCACTTCCACCGGGAATCCGGGCTGTGAAGCGGGATACCTGTCCCGGGTCTTCCACAAAAGGGATGGCAAAGGTCTGAGAGACGGAAGGCTTGATGGCTAAGCCTGTGTTGTCGGGTTTTCCCAAGGACAGGGCGTTTCCGGCAATCAGGAGGATGAAGGCGAGACAGATCCCGCCCATGATAAGGGTCTTTTTCATAGGGTTGCTCCTTTTTAGAATGAGGTCTTTTGGAGATTTGATTCGGGCTTTTCGGTGCAGGATCTTAAGGAGGCACTCCATGGATCAAGACTCCCGATAAACTCCATACAATATCACGATTTTTCTTTTGTATGGACTTGAGGAAAAAATGTCAACCGGAGTTTAAGAAAATTAACCCCCTTCAGGCCAAATGATAGCTCATTTCCCTGATTCGATCCCAGGAAGCGCCTTTCAGTTCAGGGTTCAATCCATTGCCCTTGAAGGAAGCTTTTTTCAGTTTGAAGTTCTTGGTATGTTTTCTCTCGGCAATGACTTTTCGAAGACCTTCCTCAAAAAGGGCTTTCAGGGTGGTGTTGTCCCTTGTGATAATGGCCTTGGCCTCTTCCATGAGGCTGTCAGGTATTTGTATGGTCGTCTTCATATGGCTTGCCATATCATATACGCAAGAATCAAGGGGCTTTTATTATCAATCCAAGGGAACCTCATTGGATTCATCATGGGATCCTATGAGAGCAATGGAAGGTCCGTTTGTAAAGCTTATGCTGTCTGAGCCACTTAGGAGGCCTCGGGCAAGCGCCTGCCTCGGCTGGGCTTGACAGGGCGCTTCGTTAGTTCGCAACCAACTGTTTTATATAATAGATACTGCGCTTGTTTTAGGCCTCCTTGGTGGCGAGTTCATAAGATTTACAAACGGACCTTCCATGGAGCGGCGTACAGAAGAAACGCCTTGAAGCGTCCAATGGACCATTTTATCCAAATGCGGTTTCCTTGATGATCAATCCATTCCGGTTGATGGTTTCCCGATACCACAAGGCGCTGTCTTTGAGAATTCGCTCTTGGGTTTTATAGTCCACATAGATCAGGCCGAACCTTCTGCTGTACCCGAAAACCCATTCGAAGTTGTCAAAACAGGACCAAACATAATACCGTTTCAGGTTGACCCCTTTGTTGATGGCCCGATGGGCTGCCTCGAAATGGCCTTGAAGATAACTTCTGCGGTTTTCGTCATGCACCTTACCCTCCATGAGTTCATCCTCCCCGAAGGAGGCCCCGTTCTCGGTGATATACAGCAGGGGGTGATCATACTCTTTGTCCAGCCTTAGAAGCAGTTCATAGAGCCCTTTGGGATATACTTCCCCGTTGGTTGCCCAGGTTTCATCTTTATTTTCCACTACTTCAACCCTGA
>Ga0180732_1000639_pt1 | contig 27482 bp, 30 predicted proteins | sample KR11_01MetaG_FD_148674 | JGI IMG/M metagenome (GOLD analysis project Ga0180732, IMG submission 148674) | Groundwater microbial communities from the Olkiluoto Island deep subsurface site, Finland - KR11_0.1 MetaG | ecosystem: Environmental > Aquatic > Deep subsurface > Groundwater | place... | reverse complement strand
TAATTGGCTTGACACTTGTCCTATACTGAGTGTATAATAAGTATATAATTATTAATCATATAATGTATGACTAAAGAAAAGTTATCTTATTTTGCTGGTTTAATGGACGGGGAAGGGTGTTTTAATATAAATCACAACAAAAAAAGAGACACCTATCAGGCTCGCCTTACAATGACAAACACTAATATTAATTTAGTGAATTGGTGCAAAGATAATATAGGTGGGAAGATATATAAAAGAAAAAAATATGCTTCTCACCATAAAGAAAAATATGAGTGGATGTCTTGGGGCGATAAAGAATTTCTATTACAATTACTGAAGTCAATATTACCTTACTTGGTAGGCAAGAAGGAACAGTGTAAAGTATTGATAAAATTTCAGAATACTTTAAGACCTAAAGATAATTATAATAAATTACCTAAGGTTATAAAGATGAAGAGGCCAAGGTTGTATAAAGAAATTAAAAAATTAAATTCTAATGGGCTTGCAACGACTGAGTGAGAGAACACCGAAAGGTGAAGCGACAGTCTGAACTCTACTTATAACCTGACAATGAAGGTAGAGAGAGGAGTCCGAAGAGTCTCCTCCGCACATTAAGTTTAATGTGAAGTAACAAAATTGGGAAGTTCAATTACCGTCGATGCCGGCGCAGTGACCTTAAACGGTTCACACGCTACGAACAATGTATTCGCAATCGCCTATGCCGGGTCAGGTACTGGCAACATGATCGATATCGAAAATGCCAGTTCCGGTTCTGCCGGCTATGATATTATCGGTACGGGCGATACTTGGTACGTTGATAGCGCAGGTGCAGCTTTACTCGTTGGCATTACGGGTTGTGATACAATCGTAGCCGCGGCCAACTTATCATTGAACGCAACGGGCTCGGGTACAATCGCAATCGGTGACGTATCAACCGGCGCGGTAACAATCACTCCAGCTTTAGTAGCGGTAGCTTCCGTTACGATTACCGGTTCAGCTGATACTGATGTTCTTGTCGTTACAGACGGTGACATGACAATTGGTGGTTCAATTACAATCACTGAAAACGATACAGCTACTTACGGATTAAATATCACATCATCTGGAACAACTGGTGGTGGTATTAAAGTCACGGCAGACGACCTGGCAAACGGTTGGGGAATCTATGTCGATTCGGATAATGGCGCGAGTTTTGGTACTGGCGGTTATTTGAACTTGATGAACGGTACTAGTTCAGTATTTAGTGTAGTCCGTTATGGCGGTACAACGATTGCCGGTAATGCCGGTTCAACCGTGTTTACAGTAACGGCAGGTGACTCGTTAGTTTCAGACGGTTCATTGGCTATTACTGACGCTGATAACGCTGCGACCCTTACGGTAACTAACGATACTGCGACCTCGGAATCACCGATAGTATTTGCAGGCTCTGGTGTTTACACTGGCACAACCACAAAATCATGGATGACGATTACGCCATCCGGGTTGACAAGTGGTACTGGTGTATACGGTGTATTCGCAGGGATGACAACTGGTAAGGGTGTTCATCTAGTAGGTGATGCAACCCAAACCACAGGTTCAGTCCTGTATGTAGAGAATACAGGCGCTAGTGCTGCTTTGACTTCTGGAACAGTGGCTACCTTTTCTCACGTTGCTACTGCGGTTGGCTCTACGGTGAATAAGATTGGTAATGTAGTTACAATCTCATCTGCTCGAACGGTCAACACTGGCGGTTCAACGGCGGACGATTTTGATTGTCTATCAGTTATCAAGGCAACAACAAGAACAGCCGGAACCGCAGCGACTGCTGGTTCTGCTCTTTACGTTGAAGTACAGACAACTGGCACGGTAACCGAAACGTCAAATGGTATTGAGATCGTAATGGATTCCGGTGGAACTGGTTCTGGTATCAGCTTGACTCATTCTGCAACAGCGGCTAAAGGAATTGTTGTAACAAATGATTCTGTAACCACTGGAATGGGAATTAACATTGCCTCATCTTCAACTGGTATTGCTACAACCGGCCGATTATTCGCATCAGTACATAGTGGTAATGCGGGTACAGACGCAATCCTGAACGAATTCAGTTCAGCTGCGGCCGACGAAACGACAATTGTTAGAGTAACCGCTTCGGCGGCCTTGGCGTTAGGTGTTGCATTGGATATTTCCGGCGCGGCCCTTACAACAGGTAAAGCGTTAGATATCAGTAACCTTGACGCGATTACAACTGGTAAAGCGATCCATATCGATGCGACCGGAAATACTCAGACAACTGGTATCTTGGTACATATCGATTCCGCTTCCACTGTTATTGCTACATCCGGCAGATTATTCTTATCCGCCCATACCGGTAATGCTTCCACAACTGCGGTCCTTAACGAGTTCTCTACGGCCTCTACGGCTGACGAGCAGTTGTTAAGACTGACGGCTTCTGGCGCATTAGCTGGTGGTGTGATGTTAGACTTCTCTGCTGCGGCTGCGACCACTTCTACTCTGATTGACATGACTGGCTTGGCTGCTATTACAACTGGTAAGGCGATCCATATCGATGCAGACGGCGTAACGCAAACTGACGGTATCTTGGTACATATCGATTCCGCTTCCACGGCACTTACTTCTACTGGCCGACTATTATTAGTCGATCATACTGGTAATGCTACGGTTTCAGGTATCGTTGCCGAGTTCAAATCAGTTGCAGCCGACGAGACTATCTTGATGCAATTGAATGGCGCTGCGATTACTAGCGGTTCATTATTGAACATTATCCCAACGGCGGTAACAACTGGTAACGCATTGAAGATTGAAGGTGCGGACGCATTAACGTCTGGCGACCTGGTATCATTAGAATCTGATTCTTCTGATACTAGCGCGCGCGCGTTATTGAAGATGCATAACAATAACACTGCGGCGGTTGGTGTATCTCCATTAGAGATTGTCCAGGACGCGGTAGTAAGTACGAACTTTAAGATTGTATTAGAACTGGCTGGTACTACTATCTACGTTTCAGACGGAACGACTCCAAACGGAAACCTTTCAGGTTCTGCTGGAGACCTATGTTTGAATGGAACTAGTGGACAGTTATTCTACTGTACTGCAACAACATCGTGGACTTCAACAGTATAGGTAATTAATTATTACCCCTTCTCTCTCCCCAGCAGTGGTGTCAACACACTCATCCGCTGGGGGGGAGGATAGAGGGTAAAACAAAAAAATATGGCAAGAATAAAAAATACAGCTCAAATGTATGTTGAGACTGTAACAATCGCGTCCGCTGGTACGGCACAACAGGCAACTTCAGTTCCCGTTCCGGACGGCGCGGAAGTTGTATATATGGGTCATCCGGATAATACCGGTTCAATTAAGGTTTCAGATACCGCGGCAAAGGCACAAGCTGCGATCGGCGATGGTAACGTCCCGATATTGGCGAACATGTCAATCGTTTATCAGGTCGAAGACCCGTCAATTCCGTATATCGACGCAACCGTTTCAGGCGAGAAAGTAATAATAACATTTGAATTCTAAATAATATGGCTAAACTACAAGATTCATGGCGTGGCGGTGGTACTGGTCGTGGAGCATATACATTGACTCCACGCGCGATTACCGACGTGCCATTAACAATCGATCTATTGTCCGGCCAAACGGCAGACGGGTTTAGGGTTCGTAACAGTTCCGGTACGGTCCTGTTCTCAATCGACCCTAGCGGTAATGTCGAATATCTTGGCGACGAGACGATTGCAGACGCATTAACGGTGACAGGCAATATAATCGGTGGCGGTACATTAGATATTACCGGCGTGACAACTTTATCGACATTAGATACGAGCGGCAATATAACCATTGGTGGTAATCTTTTAGTTGATGGTACATCGCGGTTCACAGGTGACGTTGTAGCCAACCATAACCTCACGGTAAACAATACCCTCCAAGCGAACGGGTACAGCTATTTCAATTTTTTATGGTTAAATGAACAGGTGTCCGCCCCATCGGCATCAGCGAACAGAGGATGTCTCTATACCGATACTGGTGATGCGGGTACGACAGAACTGTTTTACTTAGACGCAGCCGGTAACGCGGTCCAGATCACGGACGCCGGTTCGATCGAAGGAGCGGAAGTACATTTTGACGATGACGATGTTTTAACATTCGGTAATACTCAGGCCGCGCCAAACGTAAGTATTCTATGGGAGACTGCAGACGCTAACGCAAACGCATTACTGTTTGCCGCTCCCGAGGGTGGAGCCACTGACGTTCCGGTATTCATATTTGCGGATGCGAGCGCGTTAAATGTTGACCTTGGTTTGTTTGATGGGACTACAAACCCAACGATAGCAGTACTTTCAGACGACCATACTAAGTCAGGTGAGTTAAGTCATGACGGCACTAACTTTGTGTTAGCTGCTTCGTCTGGTTCTTTACAGACCGACTTGGCCGTACTTTCAAGTGATGTAACAATATCATCTGCGACTCCGTCTTTAAATTTCAAAGATACTAATTGCACTGATAGCGATGTCAATGCGGTAATATATGCACAAGCGACCGATACGGGAAGTGGCACGGAAGATATTGATGTGGTAATGCAACAACAGGTAAACGGAACATTGGTTTCATTTTTATCGGTTGATGCGGATGGCGAAACAACTGTAGGTAAAGCAGGACAAGCGACAAGAATAAACGGTTCATCGGTTTATGTCCCCTCTGGTAATATCAGTGTTGGCACGGCAAACACAGATTTAACATTTACATCGGGTAATACGGGGACTGATATGAAACTGACTTTGGACTACGGACTCGGAGTAGTAATAACAAACGGCACGCAGACAAGTGGTGTGCCTTATCTGTTGAAACTTACTCCTGGCACAATTTCAGGTTCTACCGCTTCAACGGCAATCCCGAATGTTCACTTTGATTTTGACGCAACTAACAGGACTTGGGCGACTGGCGCGATTACTACACAGAATGAATTTCAAATAGACGCTCCGACTTATAACTTTGTAGGCGCTTCAACAATCACGCAGGCGAACACGGTTTATATTGCAGGCGCGCCAATAGCAGGGGCGAATGCGACGATAACAGGTGCTTATTCTTTGAATGTTTTTTCGGGCGATACATATTTGGGCGGTAATTTAGAAACAACGGGTGCAGTTACAACCACATTGGGTGCGGCACAACAGGTTTATATTGACGCTTCCACAACGCCACAGACGCAGACATTCGGAGCATTAAATATATCCTTAGATTCAGCGACCGCTTCGGTTAAGGGTATTTATGTTAATTCCAGTTTATCTGCTGATGTCGCTTTGGTAGCAGGGATAAAATCTGATATTACGGGATTAGCGGCTGGCGGTGGAAGTTCAAATGTAATGTTTGCCTTTGATACACTAATGACAGGTTCGGCAAATGATACATCAATGAGTTATTCCGCTTATAATGTTAGAGATGCGGTAAAAAGTGGCGGCACTTCGGTAATGCAAGCGTTTACTTGCGGTTCCAACTTTGACGTCGCATTCAAAGCTGATAGTGGCGCATTCATTGGTTCAAATAATGATATTACTTCAACCAGCGAGGGGGTCGCGGCTTCCGTAACTTCAATTACAACCAACATAACAACCAATGGAGATTCTGATTTAGACAATGTAACTTTGGCTAATGGGACAGACGGACAAATAAAAGTATTTGCAGTTACGGCAGTTGGCAATGCGGCGGATAGCGTTAAAATCACCCCAGCTAATATGATTGGCGGGACACAGATAACATTTGCCGCTAATCCGATTGGACTCGGTTGCGTTATGAAATTTGATTCTGGTGCTGGAGGTTGGATAGTAGTCGGCAACAATGGCGGTGTAATAGCTTAATAATTAACCAAATAATTTTATGAGTATTGTAAAAAAAGACAGCAATAATTATGAGATTGTCGTTGAAAGTAGAATACCTAAAAACGTAGCTGAAATCCAAGTTCGATTAGAAGCTAACTTACGGGAGACGCAAGCGATAATGTTTGAATTAAAAGAAGCAAAGACCGCTGGTTGCGATTTGCCGAAGACAGTTACAACTTACACAACCCTTAATTCGGCGATTAATTCATTTTTGACTTAATATGGAAACCAACAAATCAGAACTTAAATGGCACATAGAGCTAATTAGGATTGCGTTAATAGTTATCCCGATATTTTGCGGGTTGATTTGGTTTGTTGCGGGCATTGATAAGCAGATTGCATTGAATACGCAGTCAATAAACACTAACCAAGCTGGAATAGAAAAAATGATGACGAATGAAATACCTCATCTACAAAATGATATAAAGGATTTATTGCTTATAACAAACGAGATTAAAGTAATGGTAGCGGAACTGCAATAGGAGGATAGGATGAAATTATATTTCTGTAATTCCTGCGCGAAATTGATACAGATAAAATGGTCGTTAAGGAAATGGGGAACGGACAGCAATTTTCTTTGTAAGGAGTGTAAAAAGATAATACTTCTGGCAAAGAAGATGAGAGGAGGAAAGAATGTCAGAAAATGAAACCTATTACTGCCACAACTGCGAGTCGTACAAGGAGTTCAAGCTGGACGAGAAGACGCTCATTAAGGATACTTGCCGAGATAAAGAGGTTCTTTGGGGAACGTATCGATGCGTAGATTGCAATTATTCACGAATAATGATTGTGAGCTACGAGTAACCGAGGGGGCGGACTCTTCCGCCTCCTCCACAAAAATATGGATAAAAACTTTAAGTTATATCCACCGGTAGATTTGATAACACGTCCGATAAGCCAATGGTTCGGACCACCCGCACCAAGCACAGCTCGTTGGTATGCGGAACTGGGTATGCGCGGACATAACGGGATAGATTGGGTTTGTCCGATTGGTTTGGAAATCAAAGCTAGTCATGCAGGGAAGGTAAAGGTTTATTCAAGTGAGAACGGAGGTCGTAGTATCCAGATATACGATTACGACCAGAACATAATGACGTTATATCTACATCTTGATAAACAATTAATCGAAGATGGCGATACGGTCAAACGCGGTCAGACAATCGCATTGTCAGGCAATACAGGTAAGTACACTACTGGACCACATCTCCATTTCGGGCTATATGAACTATCACGAAGCGGAAGTAACATTAAAAATAGCGATAACGGTTATTGGGGCGCTATTGATCCTTGTGCTGTTCTGGCACTTAAACTAGACGACGGTCAGCTATTCAAGAACCTGTTGGAGAATAAAGTGTTCATAATGAAGAACGGTTACAAATGGTGGATATTCGATGAGGATACATTCCTAAAGTATCAGGGCATACCGGTAAATAGAGCAAAGATAAAGGATGTCGATCTTATCACGTTCAACCATTACCCGCATGGCGGGATAATAGGTAAAAAATAATTCATAACCTAAAAAAAGTATGAAGTATCTAAGAGAATTGTTGGAGTTAGTTGACGGTTACAAAACTTACTGCGCCATCTTTGTTGGGCTTATTGGCATTGTACTATGGGCGGTTGGCATATTGCCGGAAGAAGCGTTTAGACTTTGGATGGCGGTCTGTGGGCTAGGCACGTTAGTAGGGTTCCGGTCCGCATTAAAATAAATAATTAAATAAACTTATGGCCTATGAAGCAGGACGCATTGCATCCGTTAAAGGCAATGTAATTAAAATCGACCATCCGACCAACTCGGACCAGCCGTCAACTTTATTGTCGGCCGCTGTTGCCGCGTCCGGTACTGCGCTAACCGTGCTTGATAGCACAGGGTTCGCGGACAAGGATATAGCATTGCTAGGTTCGGTTGGTAGTGAGGGCACTGAAATCAAACAAGAAAGCGGTGCGCCTGGTTCGGCAACTTCAATAACAGTTGCCGCAGTTAGTTTCGCGCATGCGATCGATACACCGGTTACCAAGGTACTCTTCAACCAGGTTGAAATCAGTGGCGCTTTAAAGTCTAGCGATACACCGACATTAATCGCTACCGTAGACCTTAAAGTTGACGCATCTGAAACAACGTATGTGGTTAGCGGTACTACTTATCCTTTTTATTTTGTTCGTTACTACAATTCCCTTGCGACTACTCCTTATTACGGCGCTTATAGTGACGCCGTTGATTATACTGATTATAGTGATAATACTGTGCGTGCTGTAAAGATTCGCGCGTTGGATATGACGAACGAAGAGATCGGCGAGATTATAACGAACGATTTCCTTAACCGGATGTTATTCCAATCGCGCCGTGACGTGCACAACTCACTTAAACGATGGAGCTTCCGTGAACAGTTTGGCTATGATGCCGGCAACCTAACCGAAGGTGATTATAAGATTACCCTACCGACCGATATGCAGGACCGGTACACTAATAAGAACCTGCCCGGTGTGCGGATAGGGACTGAATGGAACTTGAAATGGCTTACCAAACGCGAATGGGATATGGAACTGGAAGGGACGGCAATAACAACGTTGGCATCAAGTTATACGGTCGCTGATGCCGAGATCACATTGACTGATAGCCATGACTTTGATGATGACGGATCGTTCCAAATAGCGGGCGATTCGGGCGCATATAGCGCGAACGCGCGCGGGACCGGTAAGTTGACAATGTCGACCGATTGTGATGATAACCATACCGCCGGTGTAAACGTATTCCAGAACGTTAGTATGGGCACACCGCAATACTATACGATAATCGAGGGTGAGTTATTGTTCTGGCCACCGGTCGATGACAGCTTTGAGGGCCGGAATATCTGGCTGGACTATTACAAGACGGTCGTTGCAGTTGATAGCGATGCGGACGAGTTCGACGAGCCGAACTATGATATGTACGTGCACTATTTGGCATGGGCGATAAAGAAGAAGAAGAAGCCGGAACTGGGTATGAATGATATCGATTATATGGAATATACTCGATTGAAAAAACAGTTAATTGAAAAAGAAATAACCGGTCAGGAGATAAGTTTAGAACCATCTATTGAACATTTAGATTAATATGGCAGAATCAAATCTACTCAACCCAATAAGGAATTTCAATAACGGGCTCAATACCGAAGTGTCTAATTTTATGATGCCCGATTCACAGGTTACGGAAGCGATAAACGTCCATTTCGATGAGCTGGGTAACGTCACACGCCGGCTGGGCATTACCGCGTTAGGCAACCAGATAACGGCCGGGAATTCGGTACTCGGCCTGTACCAGTTCATTAATTCGTCCGGCAGTAATAACAGGTTATTATCAGTTGTCAGTAATGGCGCGAATAACCTTATCTATTATCTCGATAGCGGCACATGGACAAGTAATTATACTGATACAATTAACCTAAAGACCCGGTTTGTTACGTTCATTGACCGGGTAATCAGAGTCAACGGGTCCGATCCGCCAATTGCATGGGATGGGGCCGGCGCATGGGAGACGACCGGCGGTGTGATTGATTTGGATGATATGCCGGTTGGCAAGTATATCGAGACATTGAAGGGTCGACTATATGTGGCCGGCGTATCCGGTAATCTTGACCGGCTATACTTTTCCAGTCTGCCTACCGGCGGAGCAATAAGTTGGAACACAACCGATATTACGGGCGATTATCTTGATATCTCGCCGAACGATGGCGATAATATCACCGCGCTCAAACGGTACGCGACCCAGATCCTTATATTCAAGAAGAATTATCTGTACCGCTGGAACGGGTCGGCGGTAGAGCCGGACCCGATAATCAATATCGGGACATATTCACAGGAATCGGTAGTGGAAGGCAAGGGCGGGATATACTTCCATCATCCGAAGGGGATATTTGTATATGCGGGCGGCTATCCGCAAGAGATAAGTAAAGCGATCGATGGATGGATACGCGCGATCAGCTCGGCGAACTATGAGAATGTCAATGCAATCGCCGACCCCGACCATATCTATTTCTTTGTCGGTGATGTGACCAAGGACAGTGTCGCATATACTAACGTATGTTTGAGGTACACTATTTCCAATAGTGTCTGGACAGTATATTCGTATTCGGACGAGATGAAGATAGGCGCTACCTACCGTGACGGCACGTCGGAAACCCAGATTGTCGGCGGCTCGAACGGATATGTCTATACCCTTAATTCGGGTAATGACGATGCCGGAACAGCGATAGAGTATTCGCTGGTGACCAAGTACTACGAGTTCGGCTCGTTGGCACATGAATTTACTATCACTAAACTTGCCGGCTATATGAAGAACGGATTGGGCGTACATATCTCGTACCAGACAGACAGAGATACTGAGTTTAAAAGGATTGGACAATTAGACAAATTTATAAATATAATGAAAGGGCTCCCTATCCGCGGTAATCATGTCCGGTTCAAATTGAGCGGTACGTCCGCAACAGCGCCATTCGTATTCGAAGGTGTGGAAGTATTGGAGGGCACGCAAGAGGGGGTCACCAAGTAAATATGCCACCGGAGATAACATTTTCAGATAGTCTATTAGCGCAACAGGGTTATAATAAGTTCCTTTACAAGAACGGGGTTTTGGATTATGCCAACCAGGGCCAGACAAGTAGTAGTGTGGTAAGCAACCCAATAACCGATTCGTTTCAACCTGGTAATATAATGTCCGGCAGTACGAACGCAGTCGTAACTTGGGACGCAGGTAATATCAGTTCGGGCAAGACAAAATATGATAATACGGAAACAGGTTATATCCTTGGCGTTGATCCGAGTGACAAACTAGTAAAGTTCTATATCGGCAATACGACAAATTACTTGAACTGGACCGGTACAGCGTTAAACGTTGCCGGTGTGATTACCGCGTCCGAGATCCATATCCCTGACGTTGATACGACAGATGACAGCTTTCATGTCGATACGGACGCAAACACTTGGTGGGGCTGTACGGAAACAAACTTTTCATCTTCTGTCGATAACGCAACCGCTTATATTTTGAAAACTGGTGTGGCTAAATTTCAATCAGTAACATTAACGGGCAGTGTGATTGCAACCGACTTCCAACCTGGTACGGATATAGCGATTCAAGGTTGGAGTTCTTCGGTGGCTTTTGTCGCAAGTGATTATCGGACTGTTACTTGGAGCGCAGGTGGTACAGGTCAGATAAAGATATTAGACGGCACGACATATACGATAGCGGCCGGAACGACTGGCAACATATCAGCAAAGACTTATATTTATTTAGATATAAATGTCAGCACGACAGTATTACAGATAACGACCACGGCTGCTACGGCAGTTGGCAAGGGTAAGATATTGGTTTGTGTTGCAGAGAATAACGCTGATACAAGTTCAAAAGCATCATTTCAAGCGTTTGGCGGTTATGGCGGTAATAGTTTATTTGTAGATTCGTTGGCAGCTAATTCAGCTTCTACGAACGAATTTGTAAGCAATACCGCGCAGATAAAAGATTTGATAGTAACGAACGCCAAGATAAACGATTTAGTGGTAAGTAAATTAACAAGTGGCTCAATTACATCTAAACAGATTGATTTAACATTTTTAGATACAGTTGGCGATGTATATATTGGTTGTGGCAGTTATAATTCAGCGACTTGGACAGCGACTAATGGCTTTATTATCGGCATTGACGATTCTGATAGCAATAAAGTAAAAGCGTATTTCGGTGATGCAACTGATTATATGAGTTATGTTCAGGGTACTGGATTGACAATAGCAGGCACATTAACAGTCGGCAGTTTTCCTGTTCTACCGTCTGACGAAAACCTTGCCTTACATTTAAGCTTTGACGAGGGTAGTGGAGCGACTGTTTACGATTATTCACAGAACACTAATAAGGGAACGATAACAGGTGCAACCTTTGTAACTGGTATTTCAGGAACGGCATTAACGTTTGACGGTGCTAGTGGTAAATGTCAGGTTACCGACCACGCTTCTATCCAGGATATATTTTCAGGTGGTGGCACGGTAAGTTTCTGGATAAATCCTAATAGTGATGGCGAGGGTAATTTTGGTAGGATTTGGGATAAGGGTGGTTCTAATTATTGTTATGTTGCAGGCGAATCAGGTGGAAATGTTTATTTAACTTTCGGTCGTTCATTTAGCGGAACAAGCTATTCAATCAATACAGGTGTTAACATCCCGATAAATACTTGGACACATATAATAATAGTATATACGAGTACGGCGGGCGAGCAGGCGACAGTTTATAAGAACGGAGTTGACCAAGGATTAACAGGCACGACTACAATAGGAACAAGAACAACAGACGTAGGTAGTGATTTATATATCGGTAATAGAGCGGCAGACGATAGGACATTTGACGGTGAGATAGACGAGTTCAGGATTTATACTGGCTTGACTGCAACTTCCAACCAAGCAAAGGCGTTATATCTTTATCCGAGCGGTTTGCAACAGCAAGGCGTGGCTTCTGATAGAGGACTGTTGGCAGGTTGGACGATTTCAGCAACGACAATTGCAAACAGTACGAACATAATTTTAGATGCAAGTAATAAAAAGATAACTATTAACGATGCGACATTCGGTAATGCAGGCATACAGTTGGATTATAATGCTGGAACGCCACGAGGTTATATCGGCGATGGTGCAAATCAATATCTAAATTTTGACGGTACTAATCTTAGCTGGAAAGGTAATAACGCCGAGCTGGCAACTGACGGTACGCTAACAGTTTCAAAGGTTGTTTTAACTGGAATACAGGCTGGTTCTGATATAGCAGGTGGTTATTTGACTAACGATTCGGTTCTTAATGCGGCACGAAACATAAACTATGCTAACTTGAATTTATGTCTGAACAAGTTTGCCGATTTTGAGCAGTACGCCAATACCGATACTGTTGGCACGGAAGATAATATAACCTCTACGGCTGATACAACTAATTTCATATTCGGTACAAAGAGCTTGAAGCTGGTATCAACGAACACGAACGCAGCTTGTTATTTCGGGCCGACAACCACTACATATAATATACCAGTAGAGGCTAGCACGGATTACATATTGAGTTTTTGGGCAAAAGGAAATGCAGGTAGTGAGACAGTCCGAACGACTTTAAGGGTAAACAACGGTGATGCGTTCAGGACAGGTTCGGATAAGACAATAACAACATCATGGGTTAGATATGAGAATATAATCAGTACACTAGCAAGCGATACGGCAGCCGAGATAACATTCGGTACACCGAACAACGCAGAGACATTTTGGATTGACGGTGTGCAGTTAGAAAAAGCCGACCAGTCAGCGTCAACACAAGAGGCGAGTGCGTGGAAACCTGGTGCGATGAGTGAATTTTACGGACAGAACATTATTGCTAATACGATTACAGCTGATGAGATTGCGGCGACAACGATTACTGGTACACAAATAGCTACATTAGCTATTAGTGGTAAGAGCTGTACATTCGATACTGGAACGGTTGGCGGCTGGACAATGGCGGCAGGTTCATTATCAAATGGAAGTGTAACAATAGACGCAACGAACGAGATTATAAGGTTAGGTTCAGCTTCTGCGGTCTTGACTGGTAACGGTATTTGGATGGGTAAGGACGGTTCGGACTACGAGTTGAGAGTTGGCGACCCGACAACTGATTATATGCACTTTGATGGCACGGTATTAAACGAAAGTAATTCTGCATTTGTCCAAAGGTCGTTAGGTGGCGGTATAAGGCAGGAGCATAATGTTAGTATCTTAACTGACGGTTATACATCAGCTGGTACTGGTGTAACTACGATAAGCACATGGACAACAAATGTAAGAACTAACACAAATGATACCGAGGTTTTATATTCAACTCAAGCGTTAATTGACGCCAGTGCAGATTTCTCATTTGCGATTAGGGCTAAGTTCACACAGGCGGCTGGCGATCCTCGGCGTGGTAGTGCGTTCATAGGGATTAGTGATGGAACAAATAATTACTTTCTTGTGAGTGGTGTAGATACAACAGACCATGCTGGCATATACTTATACAGTTCAGCTTCACCAAATGCTTGGGATGCACATTTATCGACTAGTGATGGAACTACACAGACAGTTTCGTCAGCAATAACTGGCGTTACTTTAAGTAACTATAATGACTATAAAGTTGTTAAGACCAGCACTTCGGTTAAATTATATGTAGGTGGAGTATTAAAGGCTACCAATTCAACGAACCTACCAGACGATACGACAAGTAACTTTAAGTTTAGTGTTGCACAAAGTAATGCTGGACAAGTTGACGAAATAGATTTCTATAATAACTTTAGATTAGCAAACGGATAATATGCAAACATTCAAAATAAAAACTTGGCTATGTGATTGCGGTTATAAGCAGAACTTTGAACCGACAGACGAGAACATGGAATTACATTTCGGTAGTGGCTTTGAGAATAAGCTATGTCCGTCTTGTAAGGTTGGCAAATTAAAGAAGGCAACCTTGGCAAAGGATAAATCGGTGATGACAACGAAAGAGACCGGCGACAAGTTAGAAGAATTACAAGCTAAATATAAAGATTAACAATATGGCATTTACAACAGAACAACTCAACATTGTCAGAGAGAAACTTAAAGCCGGTGGCACTTATGGCGGTTCTTTTAATGAATCAGCTGCACTTATTTTTAGACAGTTACAAGACCCGGCATTAAGAGCTTCATTATTAGAACCACAATTCAACCAAGAAACAGGTAAGTTCGATAAGGAATCGCCTTATAAGAAACTTATTCCATTGATAGAGAGTGGCGAAGTAACGGCAGACAATATCGGAATAGAGCTGGCAAAACTTAACTTATTAGAAGAAGGTATTACCGATTTCACTGTTACAGACGAGGAACGAGAGGCGTTGAAATATGCCTTTACTGACGGTAAAACAATCGAACCAGAACCGTGGGAGGAAGAACATTTTGATGTAAGTAATTGGCAGACACCTGACCAGCCTGATGTTCAGATAGGTGGCGGGTCGGGAACGCCCGGCCAAGGGACCACTGGTGGCAGCGGTTGGACATTCGATGACCAGAACAATCTCGTATCGCCGTCCGGACAAAGGATAAGCCCGAGTGATCCGTCTTATGATATTATAGTAGGACAGCAGGGGCTGACTCCACCTAGTTCAGATGGCGGTGCCGGCGGTAACATAACAATGCCGAACGGTCAGATAATTAGTCCGGGTGATCCGAACTATGATACCTTTGCTGGTTATGTGGAAGAGGGCCGGCCGGGCTACGGATATTCCACACCGGAAGATCAGGCTGGTCTGCCGGAAGGCGCAACCGAAACTACGCCGCCAACTTCCGGCGATATGATTGCCGATGATTGGGATGTTGATATGACCGGCTGGCCGCCTGAATGGGTAACGGCATGGAACGCGATGGTCGACCAGCTTAAGGTTTTGGAAGACCTTGGTAAGACAGTCAACCCGGACATAGAGATAACTGAAGAAACCTTAGCGGAATTCGACCAGATTATATTCGATAACCTCGACCCGAAATTCCAACAGGACCTAAAGATAGCAAAAGAGAAATATGAACAGGGCCTTGACCTTATCGCGCAGAACCGAGCAGCCCAATTGGCGACCGATGAACGTGATTTTGTCAATCGACTACAAAACGAACGCGCGAACCTGGCAGAGAACGGGTTGATATATAGTGGGATAAGAGGTAAGAAAGAACTTGGGATGAAGACGGCTGAAGAATCAAGACAGGCCGGGATACAACGTGAGTTGGCCGCGAACATGGATAGTTTCTCTGAATCGTACGAGCAATATGTAGGGTCTGACAGAATGGACTTATGGAACACACCAGAAGTCGGTGGGTTTGGCGGTGTGAATATTGGACTCGACCCGGGCTTCCAACCTGGCGCACCTGGCGTACCGACCGGCGGATTCGATACTGGTATTGAATATGGACAAATCGATATCCAACGTAAGTTAGATGAAGAGGCGCAGAGGAAAGAACTTATTGGTTTACACGGCGAGGGAATAGGAATAGATCTAATGTAATTAAATATAATTTTATGGCAACAACAACACAAAAACCACGTGCCACTCTATTTAACCCACAGACGGGTGATAGACAGGCCGTTGAGATAGGTTCGGCCGGTGAACGAGAACTATTCTCAAAAGGATATCGGTTAGAAACCCAGGCACCGGGTACGCCTGCTACTTTTGAAGCGCCCGGTCGAGCACCGGTTGCGGGTACAACTCCGCCCCAACAACAAGAATTAATGGCCGGCGGATATACTCCACGTGTCAATCTATTCCAAGGACAAGGACAAGGACCAGGCGGTGGCGGTGGAGCTAGTGGCGGTCTTAGTTACAGTAGCGCTGGATCTGGCGTACCGGGCGAAGATGCGATGAGATCGTTCAGGATGGCGCAGATGAAGCTGCTATCACAGGCACAACAGGGATTCAGAGTATCTGACCTGATCGAGCGAGAAGGCAAGCTCAAGCGCCGATCATTGGAAGAACGGAAGAAGGGTATGAAAGCGGAAGGCGCGGCCAAGTTCGCAACCGGCCAACAGCAAATCGGAATATCACGTGGTCGAGGCGCAGGATTTGAGGCCCAGCTACCAGGCACACGCGAGGCGCTACAGGCGCGTGAGGCGCAGTTCGGCATCTTCAAAGATCTGTTCGATATCTCAACCAACCTAATTAACCAGGAACAGACCGCGCAACAGCAGAAGTTCCAGAATGAACTTGCATTACGTAATCAAGCAATGCAACAATTCGAATTGATTAGCAGTCTGCCCGGTGGATATTCCAACTTACTGGAAGTTGATGAAGCTACTTTGAATTCAATATCTACACTGACCGGCATATCATCAGAGGGGTTGCAGGCACTTGCACAGGCGCAAATAGATAATCCCGACCGCGACCTAAAGATAATTGAGGATAAGAGTACGCGTACATTACGCGCAATCGATACCAGAACAGGCGAAACCGTCTGGGAACGGAAAGGTGTAGTGTCAGGGTTTGCGCCGAGTAGTAGTAGTACAAAATCACCACTTACTAGAACAGTACTTAATAAACTTAATGCCGCTGGGCTGAACGATGATGAAGCCCTATCAATTAATACCTTATTACAAGTTAAAGATAAGGATAAAGCTGTAGAAGAACTTGCAACTGCACTCGCTATCCAAGCTGGTGGTAATAACAAAAGTATGAACCCAGCTATGTTTATGAACGAAGCACGATCTAAAGTAGATCTATATATTCAAGAGATTAACAAACCAGATAGTAGCTTCGGTGGTCTTGATATAGATACTATAATTGATCAACTCAATATACAACAATAAATATGGCATTATTTGACATAGTAAAAAAAATAGTCGGCTTTAGCCCTGGTGGTTTTGTTGCTGATTTGATTAAAAAGAAAAAGGGAAAAAAACCTTCTTTGAAGTTTAAGGTTGGCGAAGGATTACCCGAAAAGAAAACTACTCTTGCGCCTGGACCAACAAGAGAACTTGCTGCTTTACCGAAAAAAGAGCCAGTCAAGTTTGTTACACCGACAAAAGACGGAGAAAGAATAGCCCCACAATTGAGCATCAGGGCAACAGTATTAGATAAGTCAAAGGTACCGGCAAAAAGAAGTTTGTTTGATATTACTTCTGAAAATATAAGACTGCTTAGTCAAGATAAGGATATAGGGATGCAGAACATAAAGGAACAAAATGAGAGGGTGAAAGAGTTCACGTTAGAAATTGCTAAGGAGGTTGTCAGAGCACCAGTTAGAGCACTAGTATCATCAACTCTTGATGTTGCTGGTTCTTCCATTGATTTGGCTTTAGGAAAACCTGGTTCCGACGCGGTATTTACACCAAAGACTAAATTTGAAAAGGCCATTTTTGGTGAAGAACCGATACGTGGTATGCTTTCACAAACAGCAAAAGCACAACGTGGCATTCAAAAAGCATTAGGTGAATCAGATATATCAATTGGTGCCAGTTTGGCACTCGCGCCATTAGCCATTACCGGACTTCTCGCAGTTGACATTATCCCAATTGGTGGTGCTGAAAAGCAGTTGGCAAAACAGTCAATAAAGATCGCCGGGATGAGGAACGCGGATGATATTGCAATGGTACTGAAGACAATGGTTAAAGGTGATGACGGTGCCATAAAACAGATAGCTCAAAGATTAACGAAGGTTTCAGATGCCAAGCAGGTAGAGAACATGCTTAGTAGTTTGATCAAGTCAGCAATAAAATCCACAGAAACACCGACCTCAGTCAAGAAGAAGATCGTATCACAACGGTTCCGGGGCGATAAACTTAACCTGCCTGAAGCGCAACTGAAAGATATTGAGAGCCGGTTGGGTGCATTAGGGTTAGAACAACGGACAGTAAGGACGTTCGCTGAGATGGAAGAAGCGGCGATGGACCTTGGTATTGATCCAGGTAAACTGTTAAAGGAAGTTGAAAAGAACAGGATAACCGACAAAGAAGTAATAGGATTAAGGAATATAATAAATAATAATAGTAAGTTCATAGTCGACTCGCAAAAAAGGTTAGATACCGAAATCATCAATGCAGTCGATAGGCAGGCGTTAGTATTAAAGATTGATGGCGCACAGGCACAAATAGATACTGCACTAAAAAAATTAGTTAAAGGCGGGACTGAAGCCGGTCGAACGGTAGCTGCGTTTAGGATAATGGCCAAAGAAACAATGGATCCGTCGTTCTGGCTGACCAAAGCGACAAAACAACTACGTGGCCGTGAACTCACACCAGAGATAAGGAACGCGATACTCGGTGCTATCAAACAAAATGACCGACAATCTTTAGCTATGATAGTTGCCAACCTAAGCAAGTCATCTAACATAGATAAGATTATTACTCTATGGAAGGCTGGTCTACTTACCTCACCAACGACACATCTCGCTAACATTGGCGGTAACTTGACAATGCAAGGGCTACTTACTGCATCAAATGTTGTGGCCGCTCCACTAGATGTGCTTGCATCATTAGTAAGAAAAGGTATTGGTCAGGAGGGTGGTCGCACAATACTATTTTCACCACGGACAATAGTAGCTAAGGCACGTGGGTTGAAGAAAGGAACAAAAGAAGCTGGTAAATTTTTGAAGACCGGCATTTACTCTCAGGACATGCTTAAAAAATGGGACATACCGACCAAGATAAACTTTGATAATAAAATATTCCAGGGATATACTGACGCTATTTTTAGGACGCTTGGTGCGGAAGATATTGTATTTAGGAAAATAGCGATCGAAGAATCGATGCAACAACAAGCAATGCTTGTTGCTAAGAACGAGGGACTACGTGGTCGTCGTGCACTTAATAGAACACGCGAACTATTATTAGAACCTACCAACGAGATGGTAGTTAATGCAATAGACGCTGCTGAATATGCAACGTTTCAGAGCAAAAACGCATTGGCCAACTTCCTGTCAACATCTAAAACAAAGAGTAGTGCATTAAAAATGGGCGTAGAAATTGTCGCACCATTCAAGACCACTCCAACAAATATCGCCGCCAGGATAGCTGACTTCTCGCCACTTGGGTTTGTTAAGGCGATGGCACGAGCGGCAAAACCGACAACAAGGAGCCAGAAGAATTTTATTGATGATATCAGCCGCGCAATAACAGGAACTGGCGTGATTGCATTTGGCGCGTATCTTGCAAAGAAAGGGTTAATGACCGGTAATATACCGACTAATCCAACGGAACGCGCACAATTCTATGCTGAAAGCAAACAACCAAATTCAGTCTTTCTGTTTGGTAAATGGCGACAAATGAACAGGTTATCACCTGCTGGTAATTTGATGTCGCTCGGTGCTGAATTCCAAGAAATAGGCAAAGAAAAAGAAGGTACTGAATTAGTATCATCTACCGGGTTTGCTGCCTTAAAAGGTTTTACTGAACAAACATTTCTACAAGGTGTATCTCGTGGTTTGAAGGCGATAAACGAACCGGAACGCTTTGGGTCTTCTTTTGTGGAGCAGACAGTAGCTGGTGTTGTGCCTTCTGTTATAGGAAAGACAGCAAGGACAATTGATCCAAAATTGCGAGTATCTGATAATGTATTACAGGCCATACAGGCTAAGATACCACTCCTTAGTGGTAAGCTACCGCCTCGTGTTGATAGTCTTGGACAAGTGGTAAGAGTGCCAGGTGGTAGACTTAACCTGATAGATCCGTTTGCGAGTACAACGCCAAAGGATAGTCCTGTATTAAAAGAAGCACGCAGGATAGATAACCCTATCGGCGTGCCAAGTGATACAGTAAATAAAATTAAACTAACACCACGTGAATTTTCGGTGTATCAACAGATACAAGGACAGCTATTAGAAATTAGGTTGAAAGAATTAATTGGAAATGAGAATTATAAAAAACTAAACGACGTACAGAAAAAGGAAGAATTTGAAAAAGAGATAAGGATACATCGTACAGAGATGCGCGAACAGGTATTCCCTGGATTTATGATAATACGTTACAGACTACCGAAAGATATTAATAGGGCAAAACTGTTGGATGTTATGTCGGCAGTTGGCGGTAGCCAAAAATTTAATAAGTTGAGCGAAGACAAACAAAGAAACCTTATTTTATTATTATTAAACAATTAGTCTGCTATTCGAAAATAAAAAACGACGCTCTCACAGCAATATAGAGCGTCGTTTTTTGTCTAAATTAATTGCTAAGAACTAATAGGACAACAACAGTACAAACTATAACTATCCAGCCAAGGATGGTTTGTCTCTCCATTATTTTATCAATTTTATCTTCATTGTTCATATTACAAATCAATTATATACTTCGCGATAAGTTCGGCGTCCTCTCTTGGGATGCTTTTTCTGTCCGCGCTACGGATATAGTTCTGGAACACATCAATATCGATTAGCGTTGCGCGTTTGATCTGACGTGGCGTGTACCAGAATATACATAGGTACGCTTCCGCGTCCACCAGACAGAACATATCGAACGGCTTGACGCCAATACTGTCGTCAGCGATCTTGTATATCAGCTTCTTCTTGGCCAGCTTCAATGCGCGTGCCTGGTGCGACTTCAGTTGCGCGAACTGCATCGCCTTACCGCCGGCAACGACAAACTTACATTCGATCGCGACACTGCCACTATCCCAGTTGGCCGCCATCCAATGTTCGAGCGCGGTGGTTAGATCTTTTTCTTGCATAAAAACTTCTCTAAATAATTAATTGGCTCTTTTTCTAATACCATTATTTGTAGGTTAACCTCCCAACATTTTTCTCTTCCTAATCCATCTCCCATATCATATCCTATATCATCACCCCAGAACGCTTTGGCGAAGTCGTGCGAGAAGATGACCATAAACTCATAGTTTTGTGGCTGGTATGAATCACCACCTGTTGTGTTCCAATCTTCCCAAAACTTATCCTGATTAAATCCATTTTTCCATGCCTTCTCAATCGCTTTTTCTAAGATTTGTTCGTTTGTCATATTTTATTTTCCCTAGAATATATTGCTACATCAAAGTCCTGCTTCTTATCAAGCGACCTCAACACATCCTCATCAATCGAACCTCTTACTACCAGTTCGATATATGTACACTTGTTCTGCTGGCCGATCCGATGGATGCGTCCTTTCATTTGGGTTAGGTCCTTGAAGCTGAACGAATGACTATAGAATAACATCAAGTTGATACCAGTTAAATTGTAGCCTTCACAGACCGATGCGTTAATCAGTATTATCGCTTCGTCCGCGTCATTAACTTCGTCCAACAGTGTCTGCCGGTCTTTGGTATCGCCTCTTAATACATAGACGTTCTTACCGGCCAAGATAGCCTTAAGGTTATCTATCTCAGCGTTGTACCGACAGACAACTGCGAACTTTTTATTGGTATTTGAATATTCAACTATCCTGTCCGCCTTTTCCGATTTGAAATATGCGGGCTTGCCGTCATGGCCTTTCATTGTACCGCCACAGATCTGGTGCGCCTTCGTCCAGTAAGTGATATGGTTGACTATCATCGGGTCAAGCTCCAAATCTTTCATTGCTTTGTTCTGCTCGGCCGTCAGCTCAAAGTCCTCACGCAGATATACTTTGTCCGGCAGGTCCAGACAGTCCTCTTTCCGGACAGTCGTGCCGATCCGGTTGACTATCTCTGCAATCGCCGGCTCGATACCTTTATTCACTACCGGTATCACTCGCGCGCCCATCCGGACATCGTGGAAGAACCTTCTCTTATAGTCCAGCCAGTTGGCCTTGTGACCGAGCATGTTCTCTATGCACATGGCGTTGTACGGACTGGAAAGATAAGGTGTGCCCGTAAGCGCATACACACAGTTCGGCTTGACAAGGTTGAGGTACTTGATTGTGTTCTTGTAGAGCTGTGACTTGTACCCGGAATGGTTGTGCGCTTCGTCAATTATAAGGCCTTTAAGGTTCTGGCCGGCAAGGAAGACAAGTTCTTTCTTGAACTCTTCTTTGGTGGCCACCCGCCAATCGGTGTCTGGGTTGGTCGACCATTTGGCGATCTCACGCCACCAGTTTTGCTTGACTGATTTCGGGCAGACAACCAAACAGCTGGTGGCGTGTTTCTCTGCCAACCTAATGGCAGTCACGGACTTGCCCGCGCCGACCTCAAAGAACAATCCATGGTAGCGTGGGGCGTCATCGATCAGTTGTTGTTGATGTTTATAAAGTTTAAGTGACATTGTCTAGTAGTTTATGTTTAAAATCGTTGTGTCGTGTCCTAATCGCGCACTTGGTATGGCGTTGTAGTTCGGGCGCACGAGCCACGTCGCCCGCCTTTTTTAGGATGTTGTCTATAATGAACTCATCCTCCTCTCTCAGCCAGCTAACGTGTGTGATTGACTTCTTACGTTTTTTGTACTTCTTTTTTACTGGAACTTCCTCCGACTCAAGTTGTTCCAAGAACTTGATCGCCAATCTGGCGTTGTTGGTTTCGAGTTTTCCTTCTCTTGTCTCGATTGTAATCATAGGTTTCATCGTTTATTTATTAATTAATTATAACTCAACAAACTTAGTCTTATCCTGGTCATAATAGTTCGGCATATCGCCGATCTTTATTATGTCCTTCTTGGTACAGCCGGCATGGTCGCACAATGAATAGAACTGACATGCGCGACACGTGTCTTTGTTCTTGGTCGGCCGGAAAGAGTTAACGCGGACCGTATGGTTGAACCGACGGATGAGTTTCTTTAGCTCGACTTCTTCCTTATCGAGTCTGGATTGGCTTATCTCGAATACGCCGAACTTATTGTTGTCCGACTTGTCCACCACAATGAAATAGCATTTAAACCGTTTGATGTTACGATGTGCGCGTTTGGCCATCATACGATAAAACGACATCTGCGTATAATAGCCCCAATCATCTATCGTTCTGATGAACCGGTCATAGTTCGCGGTTGTCTTCAGGTCGGCGATATAGCCGATGTTGTTTCGGACACCGAAATAGTCCAGCTTGGCCTTGTATTTATCTGTGGTCAGGATCGTTTGCGTGTCCATCCAATCGAACATGACCATCACCGGCTGGCTTTTCACACGTTCAATTGCGGTCATTACCTTATCATAGGCCGACATGGTCAGCTGGATTGGTGCGTCATCTTCACGGTGTTTCGAGCGGCGCGCGACCGCTTCGTACTGTTGGTCGAACTCGTCCTTGCCCTCTGTCAAATAACAGTCAACTGCCGAGCCGAAGGTTAGCGCGTCGCTATCCTCGGCTGGGACTATCTTGTCCAGATGTTTCGCCTTGTACAAATAGGGACATTTGTCGAACTCTTTTAGTGAGCTCTGATTGAGTCTTGGATCGTCGAAGTAGTTCATATTGTTTTTTTTGTTCTGACATTACAGGTTTCATTTCTTTAATAGTATCTTAGCCTGGGCGTTGAGTTCCATTCTAGCAACATCGAACAGGTCGGCTTGGGCTTGTTGGCCGACTTCGCCCGGCTCTAGCTCGGCTTCCTTTGTTATGCCGAGCTTAACAAAGTTCAGGTCGTCGAGCTGGATTGTTCGAGATACGGTCTGTGATATTTTTGTTATTCTCATATTATAGATAGTTTAATAGATTTAATAGCTGGGTATAGTTCTTGAAGCCGGACAGCATGGTGCCATTGACCGGGTTACGGATAAATATTATACGTCTTTCACCGAACGTAATCAGCTCGCCAATCTCATAGTCGTCCTGCTCCGATAGCCATCCAAGATATTCGACATCATAACGCTCCCTTAATTCTTGGATCATAGCTTTTTGGCTATACGCGTTAGGTCCATAAGGTCACGATGTGTGAGCTTGGCACGGACTTGTTCGCATGCTTTATCCTTTAATATAAAATCTAAGTTATATGACATCTGTTGTGATATGGCACATGACTTGGGCGCCTGCGGTTCGGCTGATTCGACTGTATGGACCTTCACATCACCGACAATGTTCGTGGCCATGATATTCCTTAGATCTTCATAGTTCATTGTCATGCCATGCTTGATCGAGACCACTATCGCCTTGTCGTCGTATGGCTTCCGGACGGCCGCGACGGCGTCCTCTAACGTATGGGCGAATGTGAAATCGATTTTCTCTTCGACCGATAACTGGATATGGCCGGCCCGGACGATGAACCCGTAAACTTTTAATGGGATCTGTTTTGTTGGTTGTAGCATATTAATTTTTGATCATACCTCCTCTAAAATAGCTTTCTTAATAAACTTTTTTATAAACTTAATTTTCAACCTCTTAGCCGTATACGCCGAAAGGTCGCCGCTATCTACTTGCGATAAATCATCTAATAGTTCGGTGATACGTTGTTCCCACGTTGTTATTTGTTTCATATTTATTAAATTAAATTCTGCTGTCTTAATCTTTGTTCTCCGATTTTACAATATTCTTCACTTATTTCACAACCAATAAATCTTCTACCTAAACCCTTACACGCTTTTGCTGTTGTCAAACTCCCCATGAATGGGTCAAAAATTAAGTCACCTTTATTACTCCATGATTTTATATGGTCTTGAGCAAGTTTTTCAGGGAATATTGCAGGGTGAATACCTCTATTATCTTTTTCAACACCAACAGTATAACTCCAAATATTTCCTAGTGGTTTTGTTTCTTTGTAAGGTTTGCCAGCACCGTGTTTTTTTTGTAAAGTATCGCTTCCACTATTTCTAGCTGTCCCACCATTTATTTTTCCAGCATTTAGACATTTTGTTGTTAGAAGATTTACCACATTAGGTTTTCCTTTACTTAATATAAACATATATTCAAATTCCTGTTCATATCGTGGATGGTTTAATGGAGGTCTATTAGATTTTCTATATATCATTGTATCGTGTAAATTAAATCCTATCTCCTTAAAGTATAATGCTTGTTTAAAGGATGTCCCAGTTTCACTTCCTTTTATTGTGGCATCTCCAACAACCCAAACTACTACTCCACCTTGCTTCGTTACCCTAAATAACTCTTTAGCTATACTTTCAAAATCAAAAGTAAATCCATTGTAGTCTCTTAAATTATCATAAGGAGGAGAAGTTAAAACCAAATCCACACTATTATCTGGCATCTTCTTCATCAACTCAAAACAATCACCACATACCACTTCATCTATCGCTTCTTCCCAGTTTTCTAATTCGCTTATCTTTTTCATATTATTCTTCTTTTGATTTCTTTAGCTAAAACTTTCTCAACTGATTTTAATTCCTTGATTGTGATTTGTCCTGCCTGAAATCCCATACCATAACTGCGTGCGTGCCTTATTATGTCTAGGACTGACCACATCTTACAATGTTTTTTTAAATCTCTCATACTTCTTTAAGTTCAACGACTGCTATTGTATCATGAATTGCTCCTCCATGCGACAATAAAAGTATTCTTTCTTGTTTGAATCCTCTTTTTTTTCCCATAGATACACTATGATAACCTAATGTTATTATTATTCCGTTTTTATTTAAAATCACAGGTAGCAAATCTTTTAAGGCATTAAAGCGAGACATCTTTTTCCCATTATACATTTCCATTGACTTCCTATAAGAATATGGTGGGTCAAGAATAATAGTATCAAATCTTTTTGTACATTGTTTAACATAATCATAAGCATCGCCATACCAGTCGGCAACCATTGTTTTATCAGCGTCTATTCTATACTCATTTAAATTTAATTTAATTTTACCAGCGAATAGATTTAATACTTTTCCTTTACTATTCTTTTCTACCCAATTTTTAATAGGTCTAATTGAAAAGGTATATTTATTAAGAGGTGTTTTAAGGTATTCTATTTCCATAGTTATTCTTCTTTAAGTTGGTTGATTTTATTTAAAATCTCTTGTCGCCCAGATTTCCCGCTTTCTTGTTCTACATAATTGAATAAATCATTTAGAACCTCCTCACGCTGTTTGGCGAGCAGGTCGGAGATGAGAACAGTCAATTCATTTGAAACTTTTAACGCTTTTTCTGTATCAAAAACACCAGTCGGGGTTGGTTGCCAGCACATTGAAGCTGAACCAACCGCTTCTCCTACTTTATTTTCCCAGTCTTTTTGTTTTGGCATAAAATTAGTTCTTATTAAACTGCCCGATCTGTCCACCCAATTCTTACCGCAATCACAATACTCCATTCGCCTATCCTGCTTGAACTCATATCCGCAGTTAGGACATTTTATTGTTTGTTTTGGCATATACGCTATTGGTTTTCCAGGTGAAATGTGATGCGGATTACATTTTTCACAACCACCAGTCAATCCACAATTACAATCTGCCATTGCACTATAAGCATTGTGTTGTTCTTCTTCGGTTGCCATACGCTTTTATTGTTAAGAATTAAATAGATTTATCTTTCAAAAACATTGAACATGGTGGTTGAATACTTCTTTTATAATCAAATTCTGGGATAAAAAAATCTAACATTTGTTTTGCTTTTGATTTAGAATTACATAGTTCATAATTATACATCTGATGTAAATCTATAATTGGACAACCAAAGCCTCTCCCATCTTCTAAATCACGCCAATTAAGGCACTGATAACAATTATCATCCTTAAACATTTCACTTTCAGTTGAATTTGCAAAATATCCCATATTGTTAATAATTAAATCGCTATAACTCCATATAGGTTGCTATAACTTAATCGCTGTCATCCACAACTAACTGGCTTTGGTTCTCCGATGTAAAACATTATCCTAAAATTACCAATGACTAATGAATAAGTATAGTGTAACGGACTATCCCAATTTCTAATTCCTGTTTTGAAAACTATACTCACTGTTTTCATTATTGGTTGAAACCTTTCAATCGCTATTGCAAATTTTTTGTTTACGCGAAATTGCTTATACATATTGTTAATAATTAAATCAAGCCCAACACTTCCGCACTCTTTCGGCTTATCCGCTTTGTGTTGCCCTCTACTGTTATATCTACCATGTCATCAGCTTCCAAATCTAACTCAAAACCAATAATTTTTTCAACTACATCTTTATCAAACTCTGGCAATTCAGCCAACTTACGCCATTTCTCAATCGGAAATTTCTTCCATTCATCTTCCCATTCATTGTCTTTCAATTCTAATTTGAAGTCGCCTTTGAGTTCATTCCAGTTTTTCTTGATTTCATAAAACCGTTCTTCTGTTACCTGCTGATTAAACGCATAGTATTCTTTGCAC
>Ga0180732_1000638_pt1 | contig 27484 bp, 17 predicted proteins | sample KR11_01MetaG_FD_148674 | JGI IMG/M metagenome (GOLD analysis project Ga0180732, IMG submission 148674) | Groundwater microbial communities from the Olkiluoto Island deep subsurface site, Finland - KR11_0.1 MetaG | ecosystem: Environmental > Aquatic > Deep subsurface > Groundwater | place... | reverse complement strand
AAATATTGGCGGCAGTCTTCCTCGGTCGCAAACCGATGCTCAAATTCGAGCAAGTTTTCGGGGTAATCCTCCATAATTAGAGATACTATATGTAGTGGCCACTTGAGTCAAGTGCATACCCACATTTTTTTATTTGATCATACAAGGGGTGGTAGCTTTTGATTTTCATCAATTTAACCACCCCCAGCCCCTCCTTAACAACGGGAGGGGGGCTAAAACCTAACTGAGATACTGCAGCTGATAGGGTTTTTTGAGATATTTTTCTGATGGATTAGGTAATCTGTTGTGTAATGACAGATGGTGCTGAAGCATTATATTACTGGTTGCTCCGGAGATGATTCGCTTGTGGAATCTGGGTGGATAGTGTCCCAGAATTGTTTTTATTTTTCGACAATGTAGAGGAAATAACAGATGCCTTCTTCTGATTCTCCAAAAACGATGAATCTCCAGCCGCGTGCGCCTGATACTAATGCCCTTATCCAGGCCTTTGATGGTTTTATTTACATCTGTTCTCAGGATTATCGTATCCAGTACATGAACGATAAGCTGCGGGAACGTACCGGCTATGACGCTATTGGAGAGTACTGCTACAAAGTCCTGCACGACTTCGACAAGGTCTGTCCCTGGTGCAAAAATGATACCTTGTTCCGCGAACAAAAAAGCATCCGCTGGCAAATAAAAAGCCCCAAGGATGAGCGCTGGTATGATATTGTCAATACCCCCATCCTCAATGCTGATGGAACCCTTTCTCAACAATTCCTGATCATGGATGTCACTGAGAGCTATCTTGTTAAAGAAGAGCTCTCTCTGCTGCAGACCCTTATTAATCAAAGTAATGATGCCATCTTCGTTGTCGATGCCGAGACCAGTGCCCTTCTTTATGTCAACGATAAGGCCTGCTCTAATTTAGGGTACACCACTGCGGAACTCCTGGCTCTTCGGGTCATCGATATTGCGACTCATATAGTGGACATGCCGGACTGGCAGAGGTATGTGGCCCGCGTCCGCAAACAAAGCCGCCTCTTTGAAGGTGAACAGATTCGCAAGGATGGCAGCCGTATCCCTGTTGAGATAAATGCCAGATTTGTTTCTCGTCAGGGCCAGGATTTTCTTGTCACCGTGGTGCGTGACATCAGCGAACGCAAGGATCAGAGGCGGGCACTCTTTGAGGAAAAAAACAAGCTGGAGTCGTTACTCGCCACTTTGACAGACGGGATTACCGTTCAGGATCTTGATTTTAAAGTGCTGTATCAGAACAAGGTGCACACGGACAAACAGGGTGTTCATACGGGTGAATACTGCTACCAGGCGTATCAACATCGTGCGACAATATGTGATGGCTGTCTTCTTGTTCAATCTCTTGCCGATGGCGAGGTCCATCGCCGTGAAACCACTGCTACTACAGAAAATGGGACCATCTATCTGGAGGTTACCTCCAGCCCGATGAAAAACGCGGAAGGAAAGATTATTGCCGGAATTGAAAGTGTCCGTGATATTACTGCCCAGAAAAAGTTGGAGGAGCAGTTCAGGCAATCCCAGAAGATGGAGGCTATGGGTGCTTTGGCCGGGGGTATTGCCCATGACTTCAATAACATGCTGACCCCTATCCTTGGGTATGCCGATCTGGCCTTGACCAGACTTTCTCCAGGTGATCCTTTGGAATCCGATCTGCGGAGCATTACCACTGCGGCCGAGCGGGCAAAGGATCTGGTGCAGCAGATCCTGGCCTTCAGTCGTCAGGCTCCCCAGGAGAAAAAACCGTTCCAACCGCATCTGGTGGTGAAGGAGGCGCTCAAACTTCTGCACGCATCCCTGCCTTCCACTATTGAAATTCGTGAGGAGATCTCCTCTGATTGTGGTGCAATTCTTGCCGATCCCACTCAGATCCATCAGATCATTATGAATCTTTGCACCAATGCCTATCATGCCATGCGGGAGACCGGTGGCGTGCTGGCGGTGAATCTTGCAAAAGTTACTATTGTAAGTAACAGCATGGTGCCCAGCTCCGATCTTGCTCCGGGAAACTATGTGTTACTCGAAGTCTGTGATACTGGTTGTGGCATGGAGCCAAAGACGCTGGCCCATATTTTTGATCCCTACTTTACCACCAAGGTTAAGGGAGAGGGCACCGGCCTTGGTCTTTCCGTGGTCCACGGCATTATTAAGAGTTATAAGGGGAATATCTCGGTATACAGCGAAGTGGGCAAGGGGACAAGCTTTCAGGTTTATCTGCCCAGAATAACAGAAACATCTTCCCGGGCTGAGGTGGTCAGCTCTGAGACGATTCCCACCGGCACGGAACGAGTGCTGGTGGTGGACGATGAGGAGATAATCTCCATTCTGCTGCAAGAGATCCTGCAGAGTCTTGGCTATCAGGTGACTGTATCCTGTAACAGTTTGGTGGCCCAAGCCCTGATTGAGCAGGACCCCATGGCCTTTGACCTTCTGATCACTGATATGACTATGCCGCATCTGACCGGCTTTGAGCTGGCCCAAAAGGCGCTGGCTATCCGGGCAGATCTGCCCGTCATACTCTGCAGCGGTTTCAGTGAGTTGAGCAACAAAGAACAGGCCCAGGCCATGGGTATCCGGGCCTATCTGACGAAGCCCGTTTCGGTGCAGGAGTTGGGGCAGACGGTGCGGAAGGTGCTGGATGCCAACGGGAGGATGTAATCGCCTTTTGTTGGTTATTTTATACTTTGCTGATCCTGCTTACTACTCCTGTTGCAGCAGATCAGCGCAGAGTTCCCGCCAGACCTCAAGCCTGTCGGCTAGGCCGTTTCTCTCCAGAAATTCAAGGTCCAGACATGTTGGTGCATTGCCACTTTCGTGCGGTTTGTTTTCATAATAAAGTGCGTTGGCGGCATGGACGGCAAGGGCCGGACTGAATGACCCTGCAGGAAGGTCTCCCGGAAAATGATGAAAACCAATGGCCTCGACGACAGGTGTCGGCAGTCCCCATATGCCAATAAGATATGCACCGACGTTGTCATGACCGGTATGAAAGATCTGGATCTCCGCATCAAGCGGGGAGATGTTCTGCTCACGGGCCAGTAAAATTGCCTGATCATACTGCTCCTGCATTCGTGAGGCCAGTACAAGCTTGCCGACATCATGAAGGATGCCGCCAATAAAGCTGTGGTCGATGACGGCTTTGTCATTGGTCTCTGCCAAAGCGATTTTTTTGGCGCAGGCACCAACGGCCATGGAGTGATGCATTAGGCTATTCAGGGAAAAAAGCTTGCTGCTGCTCTTCATCCCTTCAAAAACCTGGACTCCCAGAACCAGGCCCTTGATGGTATCCAACCCCAGTAGACCAACTGCCCGGGCCGGACTTTCCACAGGCTGGAACATGCCGAAAAAAGCAGAATTCACCAGCTGCAGCACCTTGGCACTCATGGCCATGTCTTTTTCAATAATTTTGGCCACCTCTGCCACCGACACATCCGGTGAGAGCATCGTCTGCTGCAATTTGACATAGATTTCCGGCAGACTGGGCAGACTTTCAATTTGGGAAACGATCTCCTTTATCTTGTCATTGGCCAGTAAATGATAGAGGGCGCTGGAGCGGATCAGGACCGATTTCAGGATATCAGGATTACTCGGTTTTTCGAGAAATTGATGAGCCACCCCCACGGTGCGCAGGATTGAGTTTTGATCGGCCTGTCCGGTGAGCATGATCCTGATGGTGCAGGGGTAGAGTTCCTGCACCTTTTTCAGAAGATCGGCGCCATCCATGCCCGGCATTCGCATATCGGAGACCACCACGTCAAAGGCAGTTTCTGCCATTATTTCCAGGGCGTCTTTGCCGTTTTCCGTAAAGTGCAGTTCGAAATCATCTCGAAATGAGCGCAATACCCGGCGAATCCCGGCCAGGATATTGGGATCATCATCCACAAAGAGAACACGTCTTTTCGTCATATACTCTCTCCAAAGTTTGAGGAGGAACCGGGGTTGATCTCAACTTTTAACCTTCCGGGTTCATTTTTCTTGTTCATCCAGGGACATCCTCACAGTTCTGGCCAGGGTGTCACCCTGGACTGGTTTGAGGAGATATTTCTTGATCCCCATGGCATAAGCATCTTCTGCTGAGGTTACGGCGCTGTGTCCGGTGCAGATAATGATCGGGCATGGCCGGGGCAATTTCCAGCACTGCCTTGGCCAGTTCCGAGCCGGAGAGATTCGGCATCGTCTGATCGCTGACGATCAGGTCAAACTGCTGCGGATCTTCCCGTACTTTGTTAAGGGCCTCTATACTATTTGTGGTGCCGATGACTGCGTAGCCATAATCTTCAAGTATTCTCTGGAATATCTTGACCAACATGGGTTCGTCATCAACGATGAGAATCCGTTCACTGCCAAGGGGCAGTGCTTCCTGTTGCGTGGATTTTTCCGGACTGGTCATATTATATCCTGAGCCAGGGCCGGAATATGGGCACGGAATGTACAACCATGTCCAGGTTTGCTCTCCCCCTGAATAAAACCTTTATATCCTTCAACGATTCCATGGACGACAGTCAGACCGAGTCCGGTTCCTCTGCCCCTTTCCTTGGTGGTAAAATAGGGCTCAAAGATATGGGCCGTTGTCTTCTGGTTCATATCTTGTCCTGTGTCGCTGACAGAGAGAACGATAAAAGGACCTGGAGAGAGGTTCTTATTATCTGGTAGATCTTTTGCCGTCATTACCTTACGGGTAAAAATGACCCGCAAGGTACCTTTTTCATCCTTCAAGGCATGGAAACCATTGGTCGATAATAAGGAGACCATCAGTGAGATGGCTAAGATTGTGTATTGCTCAGGTGGTGACATAAAGTGTTCCTCTGAATGATTTCCACAATGATTCATGTATGAAGTTACTCCCTCTCCCTTCGGGATCGGGGTGAGGGGGCTTATCTCTGTTCCCCTAATTTGGCAGCTGCCTTAGCCTTTCTTTTGTGCTTGACTTCATACATCTTGGCATCTGCCTGCATCAGGAGTTCTTCAAGCGAGTTGTTCCCCAGGTCATGGGCAATGCCAAAACTGATGGCGATCCGTTGTTCGGGAGGAAACTCCTTGTTGATTTCAGCAAGTTCCTGTTCCAGCCTGTTCAGCAGAATGGATTCCGAGTCTTTGCTGGAGGAGGAGGTGAGCAGGATCGCAAATTCATCTCCGCCCATGCGTCCGACTATATCGGCGTCCCTGATCGCGATGCGCAGGAGTCGGGCGGTTGTAACCAGGGCCTTGTCTCCTGCCTCATGGCCCAGATTATCGTTGATCCACTTCATGTTGTCCAGGTCGGCGAAGATGAGAAAAATCTCGCCACCGGCACGTTTTACATAGTCGAGCTGCTGCTGCGCCATATTCATGAAGCCGCGACGGTTGCACAGTCCGGTAAGCTCATCGGTTGTTGACAAGGCATGGAGTCGTTGTTCCATCTGTTTTCTCTCAGAGATATCCCGAAAGTCTTCTATGATCCCTGCTAACTCACCACTACTATTGTAAAAAGGGGTGGCCGTCACCAGACAGGTCGTTGTGCTTCCATCTAACCTGATCTTTTCTGATTCATTTTCGACACGTCCAGCTCCATTACAGATCAAGGTCAAGGGGCAGTTGTCAGTATGACAATTGGGACCGGAAAAAACCTCATAGCATTTTTTGCCAATCATTTGATCCAGAGTAAGCTGGACAAGATTGGCCATAGTGATGTTGGCTCGTTTGATCTCGAAATCAAGGCTGAGCAGCCGCATTCCGTCGGCGGCAGTATTGAAGATCTGATCAAGATCGGCATGGGACTCGTTGAGCTCCTGTTGGAGTTTTTGTTGCAGGAGCAGGCGATGGAAGATTTTGCGTGTATAGATGGCATGCAGGATGATGAGCAGGAATGAGAAAGCAGTAACCAGGAAATAGCCCGCGACGTAACGTCCTTGCATGGCCATAAGGGTGGGGCTTCTTTCATAAGTCATGAGATAACCGGCTTTTTCCCCTGAGATGTCATTGATAGGTAGAAGATGAAGCAGGAAAGCCTTGTTTCCCAGGAAGAGAGGCAGGGAAGATGAAGATGTCTGGTAGGTTTGGAGCTGTTTAGTCAGGCTTTGTTTCAGGGTCTGGTTTATCTTGTCTATTATCTCTTGACTTATGTGGCCCTGATCATGGGGGTGAAAATGATCCTTGAGAGCCTCTAGCGCTCCTGTTTCGTAGAGAAAATCGTTGGAAAAAGAGGTATCCGTAAAGTGATCTCTCAAATCTGCCATCTCAAGATTTTCGGTTACCTTTTCTTTTTTGACAATAAAACGATATTCGGCAGAAAAGTTGTTCATGAGATCCTTGAGGAAGGTGGAAAAGGGGAGACTGATCTCAACAGAGCCAAGGTGGTGACCGGCGGTGCCCAAGGGGAAAATAAAACGGTAGGCCTGCCAGTGTCGGCCCACCTCAAAGCCATCAAGAGGCTTTTGTGAGCTGTTAACCTGCATGACTGAGGGACGGATTGTGGCCAATTGGTCGCCAAACTTCTCTGGAAGATGCATGCGTAGGAAGCTGGTTCCATCCGCAAAGTGAAAGTGAACCTGTCTCAAAGAATTTTTCAGCATATATTGGTAGAGAGGGAGCATCTTGAGATAGAGCTCTTTTCTCACCCTGTTTCGTTCTCCTTCATTGCCAGCAGATGCCTTCTCCATGAGAGTGAGCACCTCAGGGACGGCAAAATTTTTCTCATAACCCATCCTGATCCGCTGTCGATACAAGTGGGTTGTCAGGGAGTATTGGCCTTTGATCTCGTTCTGTCGCTCTGTAATAAAGGCATTGAACTCCTGCTTTTTGAACAGATAGAGAGATGAAATGGTAATGGCCTGAATAAGCACAAAAAAGAGAATATAAAAAATAATGTATTTTTGTGGTTTCATTGTCGCTGTCATCTATTACTTCATGGAAGTCAGGTAAAAAAGTATGACTTGTTTCAAGCGGTCATTGGCAGGCGAATGATAAAGGTGGTGCCGACCCCGACTTCAGACTTAAGGGTAATGGTTCCCTGGTGTTTTTCGGTGATCACGTCATGGACAATGGCCAGACCCTGGCCGGTGCCTTTACCCACCTGTTTGGTGGTGAAGAAGGGATCAAAAACCCGCCCACGGATCTTTTTGGGGATCCCGGCGCCGGTGTCGCTGATTCGCAGTTCCGCCCATTTTTCATTTTGTGTGGTGGCAATAGTGATCGTGCCTTTTTGCCCTTCCGGGTTGGCGCCCAGTCTTTCGGCAATCGCATGGGCGGCGTTGACTATCATATTAAGAATAACCTGGCCCAGCTCATCGGAGAGGCATTCGACCGGGGGCAGGTTCGGATCAAAATCGGTTTTGACTTCTGCCACATATTTCCATTCATTAGTGGCCACGGTGATGGTGGTTTGGATAATGGCGTTCAGATTGGCTGATACCTTTTCCCTGCTGCCGGGATGGGAAAATTCCTTCATGGCCCGGACAATGGAGGTCACCCGTTTTATTCCGTCTCGTGATTGACCAATAGCGCTGGGGAGTTCGGTAGACAGATAGTCCCAGTCGGCATCAGCCAAGGCTTGCCGTGCCTCTTTGAACTGTTGCGGTGACAGGCTGCCATTCTCTTCAGCTTTCAGCAGTGCCTGGAATTGGTCAATAAGCTTGCTGACATCAAGAAAGGCGTCATCGAGAAAATCAATATTGGTGCCCACGTATTGGGTCGGGGTGTTGATCTCATGGGCGATTCCGGCGGCCAGTTGGCCCACTGATTCCAGTTTTTGGGCATGCAGCAGTTGTGACTGCAGTTTCTTCTGCTCTTTTTCAGCTTCCTTGCGGGCTGTAATATTTCTGGCAATATGGATTGAGCCGATCAGGGTTGTGTTGTCGAAAGCATAGCGGGGCACGACAATAATCTCGAAGGTACCCCCCAACCGTTCTTCAAATATTTCGACTGTGTGCGGCCGGCCATCAGCCAGCATCTGGAGATGGGGACACTGTTCAGGAGGGCATCTCGTACTGTGCATGCAAAGATAGCATTGCTGCCCCACTGCCTCTGCCGGGGTGAGACCGATGGCCGCAGCCATCGGTTTGTTAACCCGGATCATCCGCTGATTGATGTCGAGCAGGGCGATAAGATCCGGCATGGCATCCATGGTCCGTTCCCATTCCTGTTTGGCCTTGATCACCAGTCCTTCAATCTTTTTTCGTTCTTTGAGCTCTTCCTCCAGTTTTTGCGTCCTCTCCTGGACCGTATGTTCCAGTATCTGCTGATAATTATGGGAATCATACAGCATCTTTGCTCGTTCCAAGGCCTTTTTTATGGCATGAGAGAGGATGCTCATATCGGCGATAGGTTTAGTCAGATAGTCCCAGGCGCCAATGTGCAGGGCCTCAATTACATCGTCCATGGTGCCCACCCCGGAGAGGATGATGATGGGAGTATCGGGTGAATCGGCTATGACCTTGGCTAGGAATTCAAAACCATCCATCACCGGCATGCGGAGATCGGTGAGCACCAGATCAGGCCTTTCCTGTTGGAAGATCTGCCAGGCTGCAAGGCCGTTTTCAGCCTCCAGCACCCGGAGCCCACAATTGTCGAGGTAGGTGGCTATGGAACGGCGTAGCAGGGGGTCATCTTCAGCATACAGGATGGTAGTGTCTGGTTCCATTAAAAGAGCTCGATGGGTGGAGTGGCTTTTTTTAGTTTAACCCTTCTCTCCGAGGGAGAAGGTGGCCGAAGGCCGGATGAGGAGGCTGCATAAACTTATAATCTGTTTTTCCCCCTTCATCCTCATTGTCGGACTGCAGTCCGGCCTGCTTCTTGTTACTATTTTTCCTTGTCCAGGGGCAGGTCAATGGTAAATGTTGTTCCCTGGCCTGGCGTTGACTGGACGGTTAACTGTCCTCCATGTTTGGTGACAATGATAGTGTAGGAAACGGAAAGACCAAGCCCTGTGCCTACCCCGATATCTTTGGTGGTGAAGAAGGGGTCGAAAATATGGAGTCTGGTCTCCTCGTTCATGCCCGGGCCATTATCTGCTATTTCAATACGGATCATCTCAACATGGCGCAGGGCGCGCAGGATGAGCTGACCTTTGTGTCTTGGCTCGGGTTGGTCGCCCATGGCCTGCACCGCGTTCTTCAGCAGGTTGATGAAGACCTGTTCGATCTCATTCGCCACGCATGAAATCTGGGGCAGGTTTGGAGTATATTCCCTGATGATCTCTACATTTAGGATATCATACTGTTTTCTTAGATTATAATCATTTTTTGCCAGTTCCACCGATTTGTCCAGTAAGAGTACCAGATCCGCCGGGGCAGTTTCCATCTTCTGCGGGCGGCTGAACTGCAGAAGGTTGCTGATAATTTTACCGGATTTGATGGCCGAGTCCCTGATCCCGTCCATGAAAAAATTGATCTCTCTTTTTTCAAAATAGTCCTGCACTTTGGTGAGATCGAGGTCACAGTGGTCGGCAATTTCCTGATTTCTGGCAAGATCCGGGGAGAGGCTCTGGCGGATGACCTGGATGGACTGGAGGATGGCGGAGAGCGGAGTGTTGATCTCGTGGGAGACACCGGCGGCCAGTCCGGCAATGATGGTCATCTTTTCCGTTCGCAGCATCTGCTCTTCCATGAGCTTGTTAGCAGTCATGTCGCGCAGAACTCCAACCGCATGCCAGCTGCCATCCTGTAAGACCGCCGATAATGATAAGGTGACAGGTATCTCCCGGCCATCTTTATGCCGAGCCGATAGCTCGACGGTTTTACCGATGACATTGCCGTGACCACCATGTAAGAATTCCGGCAAGGCCTTCTGGTGCGCTGCATGATAGCGCAAGGGCGCCAGCAGTGTATGCAGATTCTTCCCCAGTGCTTCTTCTGCGCGATACCCCAGAATTGTCTCGGCGGCCGGATTCCAGTAAGAGATAGCCCCTTGGGAATCCATCATCAGGATGGCATCATGGGCGGAATCGGTGATGCTCCGCAGTCGTTCATCACTTTGGCGCAGGGATCTTTCTGCCTGCCTCTTTTTCTTCTGCTGTTCCAGGTTGAACAGGGCGAAGCCAATATCTCTGGCGATTTCACTGAAGCGATCTCTCTCCTCTGGGTCCTTGATGAAGTCGATGGGGAGCAAGACGTTCAGATAGCCAAAGACGCTGGATCCGTGCTCCAGAGAGGCGCACATTACCCCTGTTCGTGGATAACTTTCTGCTGTGGGGCATTCAGCGCAGAATACGGCGGGCGTATCAATAACCACTAATCCTTGCTGTGCATTGCATTTCAGAACACAGGGTGGTAGCTTGCCCAGATTTATCTGCTCTTTAAGTTGGTCGAAATTGAGGAGTTGTCCGGAGTGGGCGTTGAACTCTATCTTTCCATTTTTATCCAGAAGGATGATCCAGGCGGTGGCATAGCCGCGACAGGTGACCAGGATTTCACAGCATGCCTGTATCAGCTCTTGTTGCTCTTTTGTCTGTTCGATAAGTCGGTGAAGCTTGATGATGGCCTGCAACAGGATGTTGAGGTGTGTCAGCCGTTCCTCCTGGGCCTGCAGCTGTGTTTTGTCCCTCTGCCTTTTTTCCAGGAGCAGGGTTATCCACAAGAGCAGGGGCAGGGTTCCCGACAGGATAATCAGGAAGAGGAGAAGGTGGAATCGCCGGGTAGGGGCGTTCAGGCTATCCAGCTCTTTTGAAGAAATCTGATCGATGAGGATCAAGAAAGGAGCTGTATCCTGGTCCGCTTTTGTGTTGAGAGTCGCAGGGTGAGCACTGTTGCTCTCCTTGTCTAGGAGCAGGGGGATGGTCGAAAAGGTGAGAAGTCCGTCTGCAGTCGTGATCTGGCCCCGGCCCTGTTCGAGCATGGTCTTCCAGATCTCCGGGAAACGGCGGTCAAAACAACGCTGTGGATCACTGATACATCCCCATTCATCTTCCTTGTCCGGCGCCAGCAGCCAAACCCCTTCATGGGTGACTATCTGAAGGTTGTTGTGAGAAGCTTCGTCAAAATCATTGAGGTGAATTGTTGCCTGGGTAAAGAGGTCAATATATTGTTGAGCCTTGTAGGTGAACAGGAAGACGCCAATCTTCTGATTATGCTGGTTAAAGATCGGAGTGGCCAAATGGAATATGGGGTGGAATGGACGTAGTATTTCGCCATTTTTGTCGCGAGCCAGCTCTGCGGGCGAGAAAGAAATCTGACCACGAACCTGTAACTGCAGGGCCTTGTTCAAAAAAGTGCCTGGTGATTTGGACTCCAGCTCTTCGAGAGGAATGATCACTGTCTGTTTGTCTCTTCTTTCCACCCGGACAAGCTCCCTGCCGTTGTTGTCGAATATCTGAGCCTGGTCATATTCCTCTCTGTGCTTGAGATAATTACTGAGGCCTGTATTGACCGATTGCCGGAAGGCCTGGTCCTGCGGGTTGGTGAAAAAACGAAGGATAACGGGTGTGCCGCTAAATGTCAGCAGGTCTATCGACATTCTATCCAGTTCTTTGTGGAGGAGGGTTCTGGACAGGCTCATATGCATCTGCTGTTCGTGCATGATCAGGTCGATATTGTGGTGGATATTCTTCTTGGCCAGGCTGGAGAGGAAGATTCCAAGGAACGTGATCAGAGCAAAGGTAAGTGTAAGAAAAATGGGCAGGATCTTGCGCCATTGGATGTCTTTGAAAGTGGAAGGAGCAAGTAGCATTAGCATGGCGTACCCTTTCTTTATGGCACTGTGTTATGAGTACTCAAAGGAAAATTTCTTATTGGCAAAAAGAGAGAGGCAGGCAGTGACCACATCGGCATCATAAAGGGTGCCCTGGTGTTTGCTGATTTCCTGGAGCGCCACCTCAATGCCCAAGGCCGGCCGGTAGGGCCGGTGGGAGGCCATAGCCTCAACCACATCGGCAACCGACAGAATGCGTGATTCAATGAGTAGATCATGGCCGCTGAGGCCCAGAGGATAGCCACTACCGTTGATGCGTTCATGATGCTGATGGACAATGGTTTTTATGGGCCAGGGGAACTCAGCCGTCCCTTCGGTCAGGATGTCATAGCCTATCTGGGCATGAGTCTGAATCAGCTGATACTCAATGGAAGTGAGCTTGCCCGGTTTGGCGAGAATCTCACTGGGAATCGCTACCTTGCCCAGGTCATGGATAGTGGCGGCCAGGCCCAGTCCCTCATATCGTTCCTCGGCCAGCTCCAGTTCTCTGGCAATAGCCAGGGCCAGAGAGGTCACCCTCTGTTCGTGCCCCGCGGTATAGGGATCACGTTTTTCCACCATGGAGGCCACGACATCAACAATACTGATCAAGGTCATTTTCAACTCCTGCTCCCGCCGCTGCAGTTCCGCGGTCCGCTGGCTGACCTCTTCTTCCAGATGGAGTTGATAACGTTTGTTTTCCTTGATCAGTTGAGATTTTTCCAGAGCCTGGTTCACGCTGAGCTCGAGGAGAACCATATCCTCAATGGGCTTGGTGAGATAGTCCCAGGCCCCAAGCTTCATGGTTGCTATGACATCGTCCCTGGAGCCTGTACCTGAGACCACAATAGTGGGGAAGGCAGAATTGTCATTTTTGATGGCAGCCAGGAGATCAAAGCCGTTCATGCCGGGCATCTGCAGGTCGAGAATCATGAGGTCTGGAACTTTTTCAGTGAAGAGCTCAAACCCTTTCCGGCCATTCTCGGCCTGCAGGATATGAAAGCCGCAGTTTTCCAGAAAAACAGCCATGCTCTTGCGCACAAAAGGGTCGTCTTCAACGAGTAAGATGCTTGCTTTGGTGTCAATGGTTTCCATGAATTATCCGCTGTTTTATGTGAGGAATCAGAATGTTGTTCTTGAAAAAGAATACAACCAGCTACCCTTCCCGTCAAGATGAAGAACAGGTTAAGAGCTGTGAATGTATCTTGAGGAGGGGGTTTGCCCTGCTTTTTCATTGTTTGTGCTTTTTAATTTTTTTTGTAAGTTCTTTCGAGAATAGAAAAAGAGAAATGTTCATTGAAAAGAGTGTGAAAAATGTTGTATCTCTTTCTAAGAGGAATGCATTTATTATGCAATCATGAAGTTATGGTATTTCTGAATGACCCTTAATCTTGAGACAGGAGTGAAGACGCATGGGTGAAAAAATTCTTCTGGTTGATGACGAGGCTAATGTCCTTGAAGCAATTCAGCGGCAGTTGCGGAATCGTTTTGAAATCAAGACCGCGCAGAGCGGGGAGGAGGCCCTGGAGATTTTAAGAACCTCTGGTCCCTTCAGTATTATTGTCTCGGATATGCGGATGCCGGGGATGGATGGTGTCCAATTGCTGACCCTGGTCAAGGATATGTACCCGGATATGGTGCGCATCATGCTCACCGGCAATGCCGATCAGGAGACGGCGGCTGAGGCGGTGAATGCGGGTCAGATTTTTCGTTTTCTCAATAAACCCTGTTCGACGGCAACCCTTGCCACCGCACTGGCTCTGGCGATCAGGCAATATAAACTCATTAATGCTGAGAAAGAGTTATTGAACGAGACCCTGAAAGGGAGCATGAAGGTGTTGAGTGAGTTACTCAGTCAGACCAATGCCACGATCTTTGGTGCCGGGGGAAGAATCAAGGAGCTGGTGATGCACATCTGTAATCAGGGAAAGTGCCGTCACTCCTGGCAGTATGAAATTGCCGGTCTCATGTCTCAGCTTGGCTGTATCTCTTTGCCCTCTGATATTTTGCATAAACTCTATGCCGGCATCGAACTCAGTCCTGAAGAACGTAAGATGTATGAAAAACATCCCGAGGTTGGGAGGAGGCTGTTTGCTCATATTCCCAGGATGGAACTTGTCGCCGGTATGGTTGCCATGCAGTTGTCTCCCATGAATGCCTATGAAGACGAGGCTGTCTCCGAGGATGATGCTGTTGTCTGCCGGGGGGCCCAGATGTTAAAGGTGGCCATTGATTATGACCTGTTCAGGTATCAGGGGATGACTCATAAAGACATCCTGCACAAAATGAAAACAATGCCGCGAGTGTATAACCCTGAGATAGTGAAGGCTCTGGAAGGATTAAAGGTTAAAAAGGAGCAGGGGGCATTGGTGAATCTCAAGGTGAAAGATATCCAGACGGGTATGATCGCTCAAGAGGATGTCTTTGCCAATAATGGTGTTCTGATTATTCCTCAAGGACAGGTCGTGACCTGGTCTATTTTACAGGGACTGGATAACTTTTCCAAACAGGTTGGAATTAAGGAACCTGTTTGTATGCGTATGCCCAGCTCTGAATAAAATCCTTCGTTTGGAAAATAGTAATAGTCAGTAAATGGGTGTTTCTTAGCGGCGTTCAATCTCAACGGCTACTTTTCTTCTGCCCCACTGGATAGCATCCGCGTGGGAATCGAAGAAAAGATCGATCCGGTCAGGCCCTTTGATCGCTCCGCCCTTGTCTTCCACTATTCCCCATCCATAGCCGGGGATATACATTCTGGTGCCGAAGGGATAGTACTTGGTGTCGGCGGCAATGGTGCCTTTTTCGGGCAGGAAATACCAGGGAAACAGAATCAGCCGGGTGGGGATCATCCACGGGCGTTGCAGAGAATCGAGGGAGAAGAATCCGGCTTGCGGCTCAGTAGGGGTGGTGCCGCTGGCGGTCAGTCCACTGTAATCCCTGCCTCCATTTGTGTAGCGGTTCCAGAAGTCGAGTTTGAGAAAGAGCCATCTGCCGCGCTCCCAGCTACAGCATTGAGAACAGCCGCAGTAACCGGTGGCCTCCATGATTCGGCTTTCTGCTCCCATTCTACCCACTGGTCGTTTGGCACAGCCGGAGAACAAGAGGATGATGCCAAGCAGGAGGATGAAGAAGATCCGGGAAAAAATAATGTTTTGAACGTGCGGGCCTTGCTTGAGCGTTATGGCTAAGGGCGATGAAACCATTTTTTGATCTCCGTGCTGGTAAAATGTTTCAGAACCGGTCTTCCGTGTGGACAGTGGGAAAAGAGATCCGCCCTGGCCATGCGGCTGAGGAGGGCGTCAATCTCACGGGTGTGCAGAGCATCTCCAGCTTTGACTGCGGTCTTGCAGGCCATGGAGGCCAGGATGTCATCGAGGATTGAGCTTTTTCCCTTCTTCTCTTCTCCATTTCCGAATCGTTGCAGAAGATCGAGAAAGAGTTCTCCGGGGTTGCATTGACCCGCCATGGCAGGAACGGAGGAGATGATAAAGGAATTGCCTCCGAAATCCCTGACCGTAAATCCCATCTGTTTGATCTCGGCTGCATGCTGGTCCACACATTCTGCCTGGGCAATGGAAAGCTCGACTGTTGCCGGGAACAGCAGGGCCTGGCTGGCGATCTGTCCCTGTATGAACTGCTTCTTCAGGTCTTCAAAGAGGAGGCGTTCATGGGCCGCATGTTGATCGACCACCAGGAGTCCGCCATCGGCTGACTGGCAAAAGATGTAGAGATTGTCATATTGGCCGATAACCTTCAAGCCGTGGCCCGGGACTTTCGCCTCCGGCAGGCGGTGCTGATCTTTAGCAGTTTGGATGCTGGGCGGTGCCACTGATGCGGCAGGCTCTGCGGTCTGTAAGGTTGGCGCATCCATATTCCTGACTGGCTGTGGTCGGGTGGAGGACTCTGGTCTGTGGTTCTCTTCCGTCTGATAAGGGCGTGATGGAGGGGCGGGGTTTACTTTGGTAATACATGGCTCCTGAGTGGGAGCGGAAGTGGAATGCAATAGCGCTGTATGCTGACTGCTGCTATCTGAAACAGGTTGTGCTATTGACTCTTGTGGTGGTCTGGTGTCGTCAGAGGGTGCGGTCCGAAAAATGGTGGACTGGATCTTTTTTTGATACTCGGCCATCGCCTCTTCCACGGTCTGGCTGATCATCTGGTGGATGGCCTGGCCGTTGCGCAGGCGGATCTCCTGTTTGGTGGGATGGACATTGACATCAACATCTTCCGGGGCCAGGCGCAGATGGATGAGGCCGGCCGGAGTCCTTCCTTTCATCAGAAAATTACGTAATCCTTCAGCAACGGCATGGATGATCATCCTGTCGCGGACGGCTCGGCCATTGACCAGGAGTCGGATTCCTGTAGAGCCGGCCACAGTAGCATCCGGGGGCAGAAGATAGCCGTGCACTGTGGCAATGTGATTGGAGGTCATGGATGACCCCGTGTCGTGTGCGCCGGGAATGGCTGAAGCGTGACCGGAGGCTCGGCGGTTCTTGCTTGCAGCATTACCAATCTCCATGAACGGACCCTGGTAATGCATGATTGCTTTCAGGCGATCCGGCAGCGACTGCTCTTCTTCAAAGTGGAGTACCTCGCGCTCGTCTATGCGCAGGATAAAGGTGATTGCCGGCGCTGCCACGGCGTAACTTTTGACGACCTCTTCGATATGAGCCAGTTCGGTTCTGCTGGTGCGCAGAAACTTTCTGCGGGCCGGGGTATTGCCGAAGAGGTTGCGGACCTCAAAGATGGTACCGCGGCTGCAACCGATCTCATGGACCTTGATTACTTTCCCATAGTCCAGCACGACCCGGGCTCCAAGGGCTGAATCCTGGGTGCGGGAGCTGATGGTCATCCGTGATACCGAGCCGATGGAGGGAATGGCCTCACCCCGGAAGCCCAGGGAATTGATGGTGTCCAGATCCTGAGCGCTGGCGATCTTGGAGGTTCCGTGCCTCTCCAGGCAGAGAAGCATGTCATCTTCATCCATGCCCTCTCCGTTGTCCATGACCCTGATCAGACGGGTACCGCTGCCTTCAATCTCAATTTCAATCCGGCTGGCACCCGCGTCAAGGCTGTTCTCCAACAGTTCTTTAACCACCGAGGCCGGACGTTCCACTACCTCACCCGCGGCGATGCGGTTGGCCAGTTGTTCGGGAAGGATGCGGATCTTGGACATGATAAACAGTGGGTGAAGGATGGATGTTATTGGTGATATATCGTAGTGGAGAGTATAACAGTTTTGTATTTATTCAACATAAAGAATTTTTCTCGCGCAGGGGCGCTGAGACGCAGAGAAAAACTTTTTTTATCTGTTTTTTTTCTCATTCTCTGCGCCTCTACGTCTCAGCGCGAGATATCAGTTCTCTCTTTTAATAGGTGAAGAGTTTGATCGTTCACCCCGGCCGCGCACGGTGAGGATTGCCTGTTGCAGATAGGGTGGAATAATCACCTTGCTGCGGACGGCGTTACCCCAAGCTTGGAGAAGGTCCTGTTCGGGTATCCCGGCCTTGTGCCAGTAGGCCACCGGGTCATGGACAAATTCGGCGATGATTGCCAGCACAGCCTTGTAATCGTGGACCACATGACAGAAATTTGGTACCCATGCCGGTGCCAGGCGGACCTTGTGGCTGCCGATGGTCTTCATACTCGATGCGGTCTGCAATTGCTCCAGGGTTGATTGCCACAGATGGGTACCGTTCTCACCCAGCCCGAAGGGATCGACAAAGATATGAGGGGCCGGCAGGCTTTCAAAGAGCTTGAGATTGGTGACGGCAATGAGCAGTTCTTCAAAAGTGCCCATTCCGCCGATATTATAAATCTTGAACAGGGAGGTGCGATCGAGGATATTCTGGCGCATATGGCGGGCGGAGTTGTTGAAGTTGAGCAGGATAGGCGGGTTAAGATTGGCGCGCTGTCCGACCTTCTCGCTGTCGATACCGATACCGATGCGCAGGATGCCGAGATCCGCTGCCGTGTCATCTGCTATCTTCATGACTCCGGGGCCGCTGCCGTGACAGACCGCGAGATGGTCGCCGATTTCGGGAACAGAACGGAGTTGCTCAAAAAAATCGTGAATCTGCTCGGTAAGTACCCCTTCCGTCCCGTCAATATGGGAGCCGAACATGGCGATCATGGTGTGGGTGTCTGCCAGCTTTTCCTTGCCCGCTTTGGTCATCCAGAATCCGCGATGGAACTCGCGCAGGTGCTTCTCCGTATCCTGCCCGAAGAGCATGTAGAAACGGACATCTTCATGGCAGGACATTTCGCAGAAGGTTTCATAGGTTGCGCCGCCAAAGTAAAGATTGTCCGGGGGCGGCAGCAGCGGATGGCAATGGGTGCCATTTTCCTGGGCCTCACCTTCTCGTATGCTGCGGCCGATGAAAACACCGACGTTGTTATGTTTGAGTACGCGCAGGGTATCGGTGGTCGGGAATGCATGGGCAATGAAGACCTTGCGCAGGTTTTGGGCTCCGCCGACCAGATCGAGGGTCTCTGCAAATCGTCTCAGGTCACTGTCAATCTGCTCTCCCCGATGAACACCTGAGGTGATTGTGCCGCGAACTGCCTCATAGACCATCCGGTTTTGGGCGGTCTCATGCCATTCATTCTCCTGGAGTTCCCATTGGATTTCTATGCATTTACTTCGGGTCAGAATGCGGCCATAATTGCCGCGAGCACCTGCCATCCGGCTTATATTGTCGAACAGGGCATTACTGACATCCAGGTCAAAGATATTGGTGGCATCGGCAAAATCCACTCCCTCCTCCATGATTCTCCGGCCCTGACTGCCGGTCAGGAGTTGTCTGGCCATTCTGGTGGTGGTCAGGTCGGTGGGGAAGAGACGGAGTTTTACCTGGAGGCGGTCCAGGGCCACTGACTGGTCACTGCCATTGTAGATCTCAACCTGTCTTGGAACCTTGATGCCGCTGGTCCGTACCGCGTCCAGGAGTCTGGCGGCAAGATGGAAAACCCCTGGCTCATTGAGTGTCCTGTCGATCAAGGCGCTGTAGGGCCCAAGGGAAATGCGGATCGCCCCGCAAAGAAAGTCGCCTGATGCCAGGAATTCCGGGAGTCCACAGCGCGATGGATATTGAATCAGGCCAAGGCCCTCTTTGCTCTCGCTGAGTACAATCTGGATATTCTGACCGGCTGTGAGCAGGGTGTTTGACAGAAGATAGCGGTTGTTTTCCAGAGGGAGGGTGATGATACCCGCGTCATCGATGGTGGCTTTGGGAGACAGCAGGAGATAATTGTTGGACACAGCCTCCTCGATCTCAGCACGTCCAAGTGGGTCGGCCATGGGGATGAAGAGTCTGCCTGCGGTAAGCCGTCGGTTGCGGTCGGCCATGGATTTGATCTCGGCAAAGAGGATATCCGGGATGTTCGGGTTCAGCGAAAAGAGGTGCACCGGGACATCAATGCGTTTGAGCCGGGTGTCAACCACCGGTAGTTCGTCTCCGAAATCCAGATCCAGACCGATCTGGGAATGACCACTTCTGCCGATCAGGGAACAGCGCTCCCGCATGAGACCGGCGGCCATGATGTCACTGACCACGCCGCGGACGGTGTCGCTGGTTTCTTCAAAACGGAGAGTGCCGGCCAGTTTCGGGACACCCAGTTTGGTATCAATGGTCGGTTCCATCTGTGGATCCAGCAGGAGGTAACCATCTTCAGTGAGCAGGGGTGGGCGTTTCATCGTGTATCTCCAGGGGAACAAAAGAATGTTGGGGCATTTGGCGGACAGTTTTATTTTATACCATAAAAAAGGCGAGTTGACCTTATTCCATTTCGGCAATTGTTGTTCAGCATGTGAATTTCTCCCTGTGAACTCTGTGTCGTCTGTGGTAATGGTATGTTGTCAATAAACTGTAATTATTTAGAGAATTTTGCAAGAAGATCATTCCGTACTCACCTTTATCCGATGTAACTAAGTTCCAGTGGTCTCGCTTAAACAAAAAACAGGGCCAATGGTGCCCAAAACATCTCCTTCCCGGCCGACACCGACACCGCGCCGTAAGCCGCTGAATGAAAAGCATATTATCTCTTTTCTCTTTGCGATATGTGTGTTGATTACGCTTTTTCTCGGGACGCTCCTCTTTGCCTTCAAGGCCCTTGATCTCCCTGCTATCAGCTCGGTTTCTCAGTATCATCCTCTGCAGGCCACTGAGATCCTAGACCGGCACGGGAAGGTGATGGAACGGATCTACATCGAAAACAGGACGGTTCTGTCGCTCTCGAAGATGCCGCCCCTCCTGCCTAAGGCCTTTGTCGCTGCTGAAGACGGTCGTTTTTATGATCATCCCGGTCTCGATTTCTGGTCAGTGTTCAGGGCGTTTATCAATAATGCCCGGGAGGGCCGTCGCAGTCAGGGTGGTTCAACGATTACCCAGCAGGTTGCTCGCTCCCTGCTGCTCTCCCCTGAGAAGACTTATCTGCGCAAATTCAAAGAGGCCATTCTTGCCTGGCGCATAGACAGCCTGCTTTCAAAGGAAGAGATTCTCTATATTTATCTCAATCAGATCTATCTTGGAGGTGGTGCCTACGGCGTTGAGGCGGCGGCGCAGGTCTATTTCTCTAAACATGTCCAGGAACTTACGTTAGGGGAGATGGCTATTCTGGCTGGTTTGCCGCAGGCGCCAAGCCGTTATTCACCCTTTGAACATCTGGAGCGGGCCCAGCAGCGCCAGCGTTATGTCCTGAATCGTATGGTAGAGGACGGCTATGTGAGTGGAGATGCGGCGCGCCGGGCCTTTGTGTCGGCCGTAGAGCTAAAAGAGCCGGAGAGTGCAGCGCTCAGTAATAGCGGTTATTTTGTGCAACTGGTGCGCAAACGGGCTGAACAGGAGCTTGGAGTTTCTCTTAATTATGCCGGGGTTCGTATCTTCACGACTCTTGATCCCGCCATGCAGGTTGCGGCCAGCAGGGCGGTACGCCAGGGGGTGATGGCATCTCTGGTGCGATCTTCCGGGAAGTCAGTCACAAAAGGTGGACACAAAGAGATGCCTCAGGGGGCGCTGGTGAGTATTGAGGCCTGTACTGGTCGAGTCAGGGCTCTGGTGGGTGGGCTTGATTTTACGGCGTCTCCTTTTGATCGGGCAACTCAGGGGCGGAGGTCTGCCGGCTCTGTCTTTAAGCCCTTGATCTATGCCACGGCCCTGGAAAACGGCTTCGGCCCGCAATCGATGATCCTTGATGCGCCGCTCTCCATCCGGGGCCATGGAGGAAAACTGTGGCAGCCGCAGAATTTCTCCGGTCAGTTTCATGGGGAAACCACATTGTCCGAGGCCCTGACCCATTCCCTGAATGTGGTGGCGGTCAGGCTTTTGCAGAAGGTAGGAGTTGATAAGGTACGGGATTTGGCTAAGTCCGCCGGTATCAGCGAACCGATCACCGCTGATCTCTCGCTGGCTCTGGGGGCAACAGGTGTTTCTCTTCTCGAGATCACAGGGGCCTATGCCCCTTTTGTCTGTGGTGGTCAATTTACTTCTCCGATCTTGATTACCAGGATTGAAGATGGGGCGGGCAGGGTCCTGATGAAAAACAAACCGGAATCACGCCGGGTGCTCGATGCGAAGGTAGCGGCGGAGATGCAGAGGATGCTGGCGGCGGTTATCAGCGACGGAACTGGCAAGCGGGCCGGCGGACTGCCTGGTCTGTGCGGCGGGAAGACCGGGACAACTGATGAGAATCGAGATGCCTGGTTTGTCGGCTTTACTAGAATGTTGATCACCGGCGTCTGGCTGGGCTATGATCAGAACAGAAGCCTTGGCCGGGAGGAGACCGGTGGACGCGCCGCCGCTCCGATCTGGCTAGATTTCATGCGGCAGGCTCAATGATGGAATACAGTGCACAAGGGGATCATGGTAACACGTTCTGAGATCTATTCGCTTTTTTACAGCGGTGATGTGGTGGTGAAACTGGCAGCGGCGCACGATCTCTATGGCCGTTATGGCAAGGAGCTTTCCTTGCGGCCGGATATCATGTCCCAACTGGCCATGATGCAAGTCTCGGAGTACGCTCTGCAGACTCAGATGGGTGCCATGGGCATGGGGGGTACTTGTACGCAATGTGCCGCTCGTGCGGGAGGTGGCTGCTGCAGCCGCTTTATGGCGGGAGAAAATGATGTCCTGCAACTGCTGATGAATTTACTGGCTGGAATTCAGGTAAGCATTCAGCAGGATGACCTGATTGAATGCTGTTTTCTGGGGGTGGCAGGATGCATCCTGGTCATGAAACCGATGTTCTGCCTCAATTATAATTGCAGCCATATTACGGGAAAAGAGGAGTCAGCAGTCCTGCTTCTCCTGGAACAACAGACAGGTGACCTGCTCAGGAAACAGGCCGTCCTTGAGGACCTGCTGCTGGATTTTTTCTACGAGAATATTTGAGCTTGACTAAGGGTCTGTCCTCAAATAATCTGGATAAGATTGCGCGCGGATTTGCGGACCCATATCAATTTTGCTAGAAAACAGGACGATACATGGCACATGCTGAACTTGAGGCCGTTGTGATGCCCGATGGCACCATCCGGCTTGAATGGACTCATTCGTCGGCAAAGCAGAGCACGGCCACAGATCTCTTGCAGAAGACGATATTTGAGCATTATTCCACTGACCAGGAAAACTGGCTCCTTTCGCTCGGCTTTTGTCACAAGACCCCCCATCTTACACCTTCCCTTGGCTTCTGGCGCACCTTCGTCAGTCTGTTCACCGAGAAACTGCGACTGACCCCGGAAATCGAACAGCAGCGCGGGCATGTCGTTTTTCCTCTTGAAATCAGTGAACTGGAGAATTTTATCAACCGCATCCCCCTGATGACCGGAAGTGAGTATCTGGGGGAAGATCAGCTTCGTGGCGTGTGGCAGCTCCTGCATGCGATCTTTGCCCGAAAAATCGATTCTTTTGCCGGGACGGTTGAGACGTTCATCAAGGGCTACAGCCCGGACATCCATCTTGTTGGTCGCATCTATTTCCATCTGGTTGAGAATAAGAAGGGTGTTGACCCGTTCGCCTTTCTGGCCACCTATTCCACTGCCCTCAATGCGGACGGCGAATCAAGGCATCTGCCCCTGAAATACGCGCTTGAAGAATACAGAGGCGATCATGAAAAACTGCTGGAACTCCTCGTTAATGTCTCTGATGCCGCTAGTCAGAGTGAACTGATCAATGAACTGCTCGAGTCCGGTGAATTGTTTTCACCCCTCTCCTGGTCTGCCCGGGAGGCCTATACTTTCCTCAAAGAGATCCAGCTCTATGAGGATTGCGGTATTCTCTGCCGGATCCCGAACTGGTGGAAGGGGCAGTCCGCGCGCATCGGAGTCAATATCAGCATAGGCGAGAAACAACCGTCCATGGTGGGAATGGCGGCGCTTCTCGATTTCCGGCCTCGACTGATGATCGGTGATGCCGAGATCTCAGAGGAAGAGGCGCGCCGTCTGCTCAAGGAGTCGGAAGGTCTGGCTTTTATTAAGAACAAATGGATCGCTGTTGATCCTGATAAGCTGCGTCAGACCTTGTTGGCCTATGAAAAAGCCCGGGAACTGGGTGAAGATGAAGGGCTCAGTTTCCTTGACGCCATGCGGCTTTCCATGAATCCCGACAAGGCGCTTGGCACGGCGCATACCACGCCGATCGGGGTCTCCCATGGCGACTGGCTGCAGTCGGTGATAGAGAAATTGCACCATCCGGAGTCGATTGCCGAGGTGGCTGCCGGCCCGGGTTTTCAGGCTACCCTGCGCGGGTATCAGCAGCAGGGTCTGCAATGGCTCTGCTTCCTGCACAGCTTGCGCCTTGGCGCCTGCCTGGCTGATGATATGGGGCTGGGGAAAACGATACAGATTCTGGCCTTTCTTAATGTCTTGAAGGACCGGCAGGTAAAGCAACCGGGTCGGGCCTCGCTCCTGGTCATGCCGGCTTCGCTGGTATCAAACTGGGTCAGCGAGATCAGCAACTTTGCCCCGAATCTGCTTTTCTTTGCTGCCCATCCCGACTTTCACCGGCCCCGCCAGGTCCTGTCGCTGACAACAGAGGAGATTGATGGTCTGGATCTGGTGATAACCACCTATGCTCTGGTCCAACGCTACGACTGGTTGAGCAGCTATCCCTGGCAGACGGTGATTCTTGATGAGGCCCAAGCCATCAAAAACCCCGGTGCCAAGCAGACAAAGGCGGTCAAGGCATTGACCGCCACCAACCGGGTCATCATGACCGGTACCCCGATTGAGAACCGGATGTCCGATCTCTGGAGTCTGTTTGATTTTGTCAATCCCGGCCTGCTGGGCACAGCTAGGGAGTTCACTGCCTTTACCAAGGGACTGGCGGAAAGCCCGGCCGGTTATACCGGTCTGCGAAGGGTGATCAGCCCCTTTATTCTCAGACGGATGAAGACAGACAAGTCGATCATCTCCGATCTGCCGGACAAGGTAGAGGTCAAGACATGGGCCAATCTTGGGAAAAAACAGGCTATTTTGTATCAGGAGATCATCGAATCCATCAAGGAGTCGCTGGTGGCGGCAGAAGGGATACAGCGCAAGGGCTTGATCCTCTCCGCCCTGATGAAATTCAAGCAGCTCTGCAATCACCCCTCTCAATATCTGGGACTTGAGGGCTACGATGAGAAAGAAAGCGGTAAGTTCGACCGGTTACGGGAGATCTGTGAGACTATCTATGAGAAACGGGAGAAGGTCCTGGTCTTCACCCAATTCCAGGAGATGACCGGCCCCTTGAGTCGTTTTCTGGCCGGAATCTTTCATCGTCAGGGGGTGGTTCTCCATGGCGGTGTGCCGGTCGGCAAACGAAGGGAACTGGTGGCCAGATTTCAAAGTCCTGACTATGTGCCGTTCTTTGTCTTGTCATTGAAGGCGGGTGGCATCGGTCTCAATCTGACGGCGGCTAATCATGTCATTCATTTTGATCGCTGGTGGAACCCGGCGGTGGAAAATCAGGCCACTGACCGGGCCTTTCGTATCGGTCAGAAAAGAAATGTTATGGTGCACAAGTTCCTGACCAAGGGCACCATAGAAGAAAAGATTGATGCCATGCTGGAACGAAAATCACAGATGTCCCGGGATATCATCGCTCCGACCGGCGAGAACTGGATCACCGAGATGAACAATGATGAATTGTTAAAGCTCATGACCTTAAATACATTATAAGTTTAGGAGAAAGGTATGCGGAAGCGTAAGAACAATAGAAATTCCGATTATCCTGAGTATGTGCCCGTAGCCGAGAAGAAGGCAAAGGCTGCCAAGAAGTTGCAGCAATTGCAAAAGACGAGGCCGGGGATCAAGCCGGTTATTCTGGAGGGGAGCGCCCTGGCTAGGACATGGTGGGGAAAATCATGGAATCAGAACCTGGAACGCTATGCGGATTACAGCAATCGTATCGGCAGGGGACGCAGTTATGTCCGTCATGGCGCCGTACTTGATCTGCAGATTGAAGCTGGTCAGGTGATAGCGCTTATCCAGGGGTCAGCGTCGAGGCCCTATGAGGTTGAGATTAGCATCAGGGCCATGAGCACCTCCCAATGGACAGTGATTAAAAAACAATGCGAGGGGCGTTTGAAATCGTTACAGGAGTTGCTGGCCGGGAAATTCCCCAAGGATTTGAGTGAGATATTCCTGGCTGAAGGCAGGGGGTTGTTTCCGTCGCCAAAGGAGATTGCATTTGCCTGCAGTTGTCCGGACTGGGCCTCAATGTGCAAACATGTGGCGGCGGCCCTCTATGGCATCGGTGCCAGGATCGATGATGATCCGACTCTCTTCTTCACACTGCGCGGGGTGCGGACTGATGAGCTGGTGACCGAGGCCGTTCATGACAAGACGGCAGAGCTCCTGGCCAAGGCAGAAGCGAGGAGCGCCAAGATCCTGGACGAGGATGATCTTTCTTCCCTGTTTGGGATTGATCTTGATACAGGAGCAGTCTGTGATCATGAAAAGATCAAGGTCGCAAACAAGAAGAGTTCAAGCAAAAAAACAGTTTCACACAAGCCGCCGGCGGCAGTTAAGAGACCCTTGAACAGGCACAGCCAAACAAGCCTGTCTCCCCTTGATCAGATCGCTGGGCTCATTGCTGGGCAGAAGGATGGAGTCACTGCTGACCTCCTGGTTGAAAAAACAGGCCTTGCCAAGACAAAAATATACGCTCTGGTGCATCGGCTGAAGCTGCAGGGAAAAATTAAAAACAAGGCCCATGGCATTTATGTGACGGTTTGAGCTTAAGGTAGTGAAAGTAAAAAAAAGCCCCCTCCTTTTTTAGGAGGGGGTTGGTGGTGGTGTAACGTTGGGGGTGGCAGGATGTATCCTGGTCATGAAACCGATGTTCTGCCTCAACTATAATTGCAGCCATATTACTACGGGGAAAGAGGAATCAGTAATCCTGCTTCTCCTGGAAACAGCAGACAGGTGACCTGCTCAGGAAACAGGCCGTCCTTGAGGACCTGCTGCTGGATTTTTTCTACGAGAATATTTAAAAACTGGATACTCTGTTTTCTTGACGAAGGACTTTTAGTGGGTGACTCTTTATGACAGTTTGCCTGCCGAGTCTGCCGGAAAGTATTCTGATAAGTCCAGGTCGGGATAAAGTACTTTTGCACAAACAGGGCAGATCCCATGGCTGATTTGTGCTTCAGAGTGATCCCGGATATATAATTCTATTTGATTCCAAGTTCCCTTGTCATCGCGTATCTTTTTACAATTTGCGCAAACGGGAAGTAAACCCTTTAATATTTTTATCTTTGACTGGGCCTGTTGTAATTCCTCCGTTCTTGCTTCGACAAGCTTTTCCAGATTTTGACTATATCGCTCGACCTCAGTTTCAGCAATCTGCCGCAGTTTGACGGTTATTAACTGCTGTCGAATGATATATGTGGAAAGACAGCCAATTAGTAGAAGAATGGTCAGGGAAATATAAAGTAATTTTTGAGAAATTTTTGCTATCTCGATAGACACGTCATCCATATACACCCCAGTGCCGATGATCCAGCCCCATGGCTGAAAAAGTTTGACGTATGAAAGCTTGGAAGTGATATGTTGCGGGTCATCATTGAGTTGCCACATATAGGGGACAAATCCTGCGCCCTCCTTTTTGACAACCTGAACAATCTCCGTGAAGAGATGTTTTCCCGATCTGTCTGAAAATGTAGATAAATCCTGCTGCTCAAGCTCAGGACGGTAGGGGTGCATTATCATTCTGGGATGCATGTCATTGATCCAGTAATAGTTTTTATGGTCCGGCCCGTAATGTAATTTCCTGATCTGTTCCTTTGCCAGTTCCTTGGCCATGTCAAGAGAGATCTCTCCTCCCCTGACCTGAGCGTTATAGCGTTCCAATATACTGGATGCGGTGTGCACTAACTCGACCAGCATCACCTGCTTCTGCTTCAATAGATTTTCATGGGAAGTTGGCAGAGCCACGCCAAATATGGCGATAATAAAGAGGAGTATGGCCAGCAAAGATGGAAGAAAGATCTTGAAATTATCTGTTTGACGGAAGGGATTTATCATGATGAGCAGCTCACATGGTGTCAGAAATGGTGTCAAACATGACAGATTGGTTTGATAACCTTGCCGATTACAAAGGCCTCTCTGCTCATACTCGGATGAGAACAGGGTAACGCAAAAGAACCCTGAAGGATATGTTCTCCTTCAGGGTTCTTTATTATAAACTAAAAAAGAAGATTTTAAAAGGTACGAATCATCCAGATCACGGTAAATTTATGCTAACCCTACATGCATTGAAGGGCTGTGATTCTTTCCGGTAATATTCAGGCAGCCAAGAACAGAGCCCACGTTAAATGACAGCTTACGCATTGCCTGGGCAACATTCCGTGC